>JQIA01000097.1_pt1 | contig 38308 bp, 43 predicted proteins | sample 811431 | NCBI WGS metagenome assembly JQIA01 (sample SAMN02998118, study PRJNA258478) | marine sediment metagenome | biome: marine; feature: seafloor; material: sediment; isolation source: oil-polluted sediment collected from 3 locations (0.5 km, 0.7 km and 0.9 km)... | place: USA: Gulf of Mexico ...
ACAACTTAGGCGAAGAGTTCTGGTCGTATCTTCAGAGCTTTCACGGATCACTTGAAGGTGGAACGGTTAGGTTTATCGCAGCAGAAATGATGATGAATGAACTGGGCAAGGCTTTGAAGGTTGCGGTTGATGACAATTTAGAGGCTTATGCTGAGCTTCAGGCCGAAAGGAGTATTTAGGGTGAGTCTTCAAGTTAAAGAAATTCAGCAAGAACTCAGCAAGCCTTTTGAGGCTGAGGAAATTGAGTGGCGCATAAATAGAAAGGGCTTCAATAATGGTCACCCTTGGGCCGTTGCTATTCCGTACATAACAAGCCGAGCAGTTCAAGACCGTCTTGATAGCGTGTTTGGACTTGGTGGATGGCAGAATGAAGTGAGAATGATTACTGATAAAGGCTTTATCTCCGGCATTAGTATAAAAATCAATGATGAATGGATTACAAAGTGGGATGGCGCTGAAGGAACTACGTCTAACGGTATGGATCTTATTAAGAGCGGAGCCTCAAACGCCCTTAAGCGTGCAGCTGTATTACTTGGTATTGGTCGATACTTGTATGACCTTAAGGAATTTTTTGTTAAGTGCGAAAAAACAACAAGCTATAACCACGCTTACGGGAATGTCTATAAAGATAAGCAAAATAATAACCAGTTAGTTGCTTGGAAAAATCCAGACTTGCCGGAATGGGCTTTACCTGGTCTTGATATTGAAAAGTATATCTCTGATATAGACCTTGCTGAAACTGACGAGGATCTTGATAAGGCCTATAAGTTCGCTATGCAGGTTGCTAAAACACACAACAGTAAAAAAATGGCTGATTTAATAAAGGCTTCTGGCCCTAAGCGCAGACAGGAATTGAAAAAGAAGGCCGAGTTAAATATATCAATTGATACAAATACAATAAGCGCATGGCTAACCACTCAAATCGACGCATTCAGCATGGTTCCTTATGAGTCTTCAGTGGTATCTCTTCGTGACACTGTTCTTGAAGAAATTGAGATTAGAACTAAGGGAACAATGGTTGATTTAACGCCATTAAAAAAACGAATTTCAATCGCTTTTGATGAAGCAGTCAAGGCACTAGGAGAAAAGTAATGGACGAGACTAAAAAAGCACCGGCAAAAGTGGAAACTATCACCGTTGAAGGACTTCTTAAAATAAAAAAGAACAGCGTTATTAGTGTATTCAGTGATGAAAAGAAAATTCAGCCTTATATTGATAAGGTTAGAAAAGAAGCTCTTGTTGTAGACATAGACCTAAAAACTAAAAAAGGTCGTGATTTGATAGCTGGCGCAGCGTACAAGGTATCGAAGTTTAAAACAGGTTTAATAAAGCAGGCGATAGACCCTTCAGTTGCAGAGTACAAGGCAGCGATAAAGAGTGTTGCTGGTGGTAAAAAGTTCTTTAGTGAGTCGATGGATGATCTACGTGATGAGATTAGAGCGCCACTTACTGAGTGGGAAGCAGCTGAAAAAGTTAAAGAAGAAAAGCGCATTAGTGATATTAAAGAAAGTATTTCTAATATTATTAGTCTTGGTGATCCAGTAAACCCCAGTGAAGACCTTGAAGACAAAGAATACTTAGCATCAATGCTTGATGCGGTTGAAAACATTGATTGTACAGATGGCTTTGATGAATTTACTCAAGACGCTCTACAAGCCAAGGCAGCTGCTAAAGAATCTTTATCTAAAGCGCTTAACGGTCTTATTCAGAAAGAGATTGAAGAAAAGAGCCGCCTTCAATTGCTAGATCAGCAGAAAAAGCTTGATGAAGAAAAAGCGGCTATTGAGCTAAAGACTCAGGCACAAGCCCGATTGAATAAGCTAATGATGATACCTATCGAGCTAATTGGAAAGTCATCAGAAGATATTCAGTTAAAAATTAACTCTCTTATCAAGTATGAAGTTCCTAAAAGTGAATTTGGTGACTTGTATGAGCAAGCCTGTGAATCAGTTAAAACGGTTATTACTCAGCTTGAAGGAATGCACCAGCAGCAAACTCTTGTTGAAGATGCAAAAGCAAAAGATTGCACTAAAGCTCAAGAGCTTGAAGAGGCGAACACTTCAACTCGTCAAGCGATGGATATTCAAAGCCAGCAAGAATCTAGTGTTCCAGTTGTAGAGCGGGTTCAGAAATCTGAAGCTGATCCAAGTGTGAAGAAGTTCAAATTACAGGTTGAGTGGTCTGGTTATTCAAGAGGCTATTCAATTTATGAGGTTGAGGCTAAAGATGAAGAGTCTGCTAAAAAGTTTTTTTATGAAGGAAAAAAGCTTGATCATGTTGTTGTAAGAGACGATACCGAGTCACAAGAAGTAAATATCATCAACTAATTAACCTGGCGGTGTAATAGCCGGCATAACAAAAGAGATTGTCATGAAATTAATACTCCCATTTGACACAGAAACAACAGGTTTACCGAACTGGAAGGTTCCATCTGATAGCGAAGATCAGCCGCACCTAGTTCAGCTTGCCGCCATTCTTTGTGATGAAGAGACAAGGGAAGTAGTTGAAGAGCTCGACGTTATTATTAAGCCTGATGGGTGGATCATTCCTGATGAAGTTGCAGAGATTCACGGGATAACCACTGAAAGAGCAATGGACGAAGGCATTCCAGAAGTTGAAGCGCTAGAAAAATTCCTTGGTTTGTACAGTAAGTGCCATCTTCGAGTTGCGCACAATACGGCTTTCGATAACCGTATTATTCGTATTGCCTTGAAGCGTTACTTGCCAGACCTAATCCCTGATGATGTTTGGAAAGACAAATCAGCTTACTACTGCACATTGATTAATGCTCGCAAGATCATGGGTGGGAAAAGTGGCCATACACTTGAAGAAGCTTATCTTCATTTTACCGGAAAAGAGTTGAAAAACGCCCATAATGCTATGGCTGACACCAAGGCATGTATGGAAATCTATTTTGCTATGCAGTCTCAGCAATAATCTAAACAAACCGACTCAGGAGAGTTGTTATGCCAGATACAGAAGTTAACGAGTTCCTTGGAGAACTTGACGGAGGTGTGCTAGAGAAAAAGCTTGCGCACATTATCAGTGAAACCGCACTCGCTACCGTAGTTCATGGTGGCGGCAATCGGAAAGGTAAGGTTACTCTTGAGCTTACATTCCAGCAAGTTGGTGACAATGAGCAGGTTATTGTTTCTCATAAGCTCGCACAGTCAGCGCCTACCAAGCGCGGCAAGCAAATGATGGAAGACACAACTGAAACCCCAATGTTTGTTGGTAGGGGTGGTGTTCTTTCAATCTCTCCACCAAAAGAAGATAACAATGGTCAGTACGACCTTAAGCAAGAAAGAGATGGACTTCGCCAGGTAAAGTAACCTGCCAATGCAAAGGTAAGCCCTGGCCTAATCAGGGCATCAATTTAGCAAACAGAGAGTAATTACTATGTCTATGGACAAACCAGCAATTCAGCAAATTCAAGAGTCTGCAAATATTCCTGCACTCATTGAGCAGTTAGCCGGAGCCAAAACACAAGTTCCAATATCAGTAACGCCAGATAGCATGACTATTCACAGTCTAGAAAAATTCATGCCTAAAGCGGCAAGGTATCGTCTTGTATTTGTTACCACAAGTATTGCCGACTTCATTGAGTACAATGCGTTGCATGATCAGGACGGTGCTACATGCTTTGTTGATGCTGACAGTATGAGCGCAAAAAGTATCTTTGACCTTGGCACAGTTGAAGTGCCTGGCCACAAAGAAAATACCGCCAAGCTTAAGCTAAAGAAAACCTCAGCGTTTCAGGCTATTTGCAGAATCAATGGCGATCGTATGGGGCAAAAGCAAGCCGGAGAGTTTATCGAAGACTGGGCTGATAATCTGATTGCCTTCACAAAAGAAGGTGACACAATGACGCCATTGCAGGCTGCAAGATCACTGCAAGATCTTACAATTGAGTCTGCACGCGAAGTGAACAGTAAGGTTGACGATTTTGGTGCAAGCGTTAGCGCCATGGAGCGTATAGAGGCCAAGAATCAATCAATGCTTCCTGCTGAGATTCAGTTTACTTGTGATCCGTACAGTGGATTAAAAGAGCGCAAATTCAAGCTTCGTGTTGGCATCCTAACTGGTGACGATAAACCAAAGGTCGTTTTTCGCATTCTTTGTCTAGAGACTACTGAAGAAGAAATTGCTGAAGAGTTCAAGGGTAATCTGGTTGCAGCCTCTGAAGAACTAGAATTAAAAACATTTATTGGCGAAGCCTAATCCTTTAGGCCTTGGCGGGGGCAATTAGCCCTCGTCTTTTTTAAATGGCCGTTTTTGAACGGTCAGAGCAAATACGCAAGGCGCATAGGTAAAGGGCTGGAAAGCCTGTACGTTTTAACTGACAAAAACTGAGCCGCAGAAACGGTAGCAATGTACGGGGATTAGCAAATGAGCAATGTGAATTTAATAGTTACTTCAAATAAGAGCGAGGAGCTTGTTAAAAACAAGAAACTCCCTCTTGATTTGAAAGTCATGCTCACTCAAAGCCGTATTGAAGACTGGTACGAGCACTGGAATGGACATGTTTATTTATCTTTTTCAGGCGGGAAAGACTCAACTGTTTTAGCCGACATTGTTTGGAGTATTTACCCTGACGTACCGGCTGTTTTTTCAAACACTGGTTTGGAATACCCAGAGATAGTTCAGTTTGTGAAAAAGAAACTTGCTGAAGGCAGACCGATTGTAATTGTCCGGCCAGAAAGAACTTTCAGAGATGTAGTTCTTAAAGATGGATTCCCACTGGTTAGCAAGAAAGTGGCTGAGATGGTTTCTCGGATGCAGAAACCACAAACAGACAGGAACGCCAATACCAGACGACTTTATATGACTGGAGTAAGGCGGGATGGTGTTTACGTTGCAGGCTCAAAGATACCCGAAAAGTGGAAGTCGTTAATAAATGCGCCATTCAAAATAACGAATACATGCTGTGATGCTTTAAAAAAAGACCCGTTTAAGAAGTATCAAAAGGAAACTGGAAGAATGCCTATCACTGGCGTTATGGGTAGCGAAGGTGGACGCAGAGCATTAATGGATACCTGCAACTCCTTTGATGGTAAAGCCCCTCAAAGCCGTCCAATGCTTTTCTGGGACGAAAACGATGTATGGGAATACATACGCACCAGGGATATTGATTACTGCGAAGTGTATGACGATAGGGTTATTGATGGCCGCAAAGTTAAAGGCGAGAAGCGTACCGGCTGCATGTTCTGCGCGTTCGGGGCTCATATGGAGAAAGACACTACCCGCTTTCAGCGAATGGCTATCTCCCACCCTAAGCAGTGGAACTACTGCATAAACAAGCTGGGCATGGGTAAAGCGCTGGACTTCATAGGTGTTGAATATCACCCATTGCCAGAAGAAGAACAGCTTGAATTGTTTTACGAAGCTGATCAGAAATCAGCGTAATTAATTGAAGGTAATCGAGATATGAAGCACATAAGAAAAGACTACGACCGAATACAAGATCCAGCAGGCTTAATACCTCAAGACGAGCCAGTGTTCTTAATTAGAGGTCAGGATGTAAACGCCCCAGCAACATTAGAGGCTTGGGCAGCTAACAATGATCTTGTAGGCGGTGATCCTGAGTTATCTGCCGCAGTATTACGTCAAGCGGAGAAAATGCGCCAGTGGCAACAATATCATTGCGTAAAAGTGCCTGATTGTGACTTTAATAATATCGACTTTAGCTAAGTAACTAATTGAAGGTGAGTGTACGAAATGAAAAGCAATGTTGAATTTGAAGCGGTTATTGCCATTGGTCTGGTTAGTTCCGTTGCAGTGCTGAGCCTAACTGAGACTGTAGCTACAGATTGTCACGTCAATGCGGGACAAGAAGTTGATTGCGTAAAAAATGACATTATTGATTGCGGCTCTGAAGGGTGGCTTGACTATTTACCAAATTATCCGAAAAAGATTGGGCTGTACAAAGTTACTGGCAAGGCTTACTTCACTGAAGATGAAGGCCAATACGATGAAGCAGAATTTAAGCCTCTTGAGAGAGTAACTAATTGAACGTTTTAGATCAAATTTAATTGATCGTACGAAAGCAACTTAAGAGTAATGGTGGAGTAATGGGTAAAATAGCAGATAACGTTGTTGGTATTATTGGTAAGCTGGCAGGAAAGGCAACTGCTGAAGAAGAAATAACGGCAGTAGGAACGCTTGATACTCTTCAAAAGGAGGCGCGTAAGGCTTTGAGAGAAAGTGCAACTTGGAATCAAGAGTTTCATGGCAATGAGTTGGCGGCGGTTATTGCTATGCTGATAGCTTCTCGTCAAGTCTTAAGTGATAAAGAGGCTGCGCTATCAAGAGCAATCATGTTTATTGGTTCTTTCGAGCACGATGATCAATACGGTCAGAAGGCACTTAATGTGCTGGAAGACATTAACCAGCTTCTTGTTGGTGAAACAATTAGCGAATCCATGAAAAAACAGGTGAAATAATGCAGAGTAAATTACATATTGGCACAAAACTTATTTTAGCGCAGGCAATGACTCACTTGCAGTATAACGAGTATCGAGGCTGGGAATTGCCAGAAGATGAAAACGGTGAAGACGCTGGTTTTCTGGTTGAGTATGTTGATGGTGGTAAGTCGAATCATCCAGATCATAAAGGTTATATTTCATGGTCTCCGAAAGAGGTATTTAATAATTTTTACAAATCCTCTGGTGAAATGTCTTTTGGTATGGCTGTTGAGGCAGCAAGGCAAGGTTATAAAGTTGCGCGTGCTGGCTGGAATGGGGCTGGAATGTTTGCTTATATTGTTCCGGCCAATTCATATCCCGCTCAAACTGAAATGATAGAGGGAATATTTGAAAACGATATGGTTCCTTATCGTGAGTATTTGGCGCTTAAAACTGCTCAGAACGATGTTGCTATGTGGTCTCCAAGTGGAAGCGACTCATTGGCTAATGATTGGGTTATTGTGGATTAAAATAATCGTCGGTTGCCATTGTCTGCAAAAGTCGCTTAATTGCGGCTTTTTTGCTATTGTTTGTTTATTCATTTGATAAATAAAAGCAGTTTTCAGGCGCTGAAGATGGTAGTTAAAACCAAAAATTTCAATCCTAATACAGACACAAAACTTTTGTGTACTTGCGGCCATGACGATTGTGATAAGCGATCTATAAGGCAGGCAATATTATATAGGGTTCAATTAGTCCGTGATGATGCAAATAGGCCGCTATCAATAACCTCTGGCGGAAGGTGCGAGCATCATCCTTATGAAGTTAATAAAGATAAGCCAGGCGATCATCAATATTGCGTAGCTGTTGATATAGCCTATAAAACAATATGTGAGCGTAATGAGTTGATGGTTCTTGCTGGCAGGCATGGAGCCACAGCAGTGGCTTTTGGTAAGAATTTTGTACACATGGCTTGGCGGCTTGTTCCTGATAGTCGAGTCAGAACGTGGGAGTATTAATATGAGCTTTTCACTTTTAATTGGCCCTATTACAAGCATCATAGACAAGCTTATTCCTGACAAGGTAGCAGCCGAGAAGGCTAAGTTAAAACTGATTGAGCTTGAGCAGCAGGGCAATCTTGCTGAGCTTGGCGCAATGGTTGAATTGAATAAGGCTCAAGCTGAAATAAATAAGCAAGAAGCAGCTCATAAATCACTATTTGTTGCAGGGTGGAGGCCATTCATTGGCTGGACTTGCGGTATGGGGGTGTTTTGGCAATTTGTTGGTTATCCATTGGCATCGTTTTGTGTTGCTACCTTTGCCACAGAATCAGTAGATCTTCCATCTATTCCAACAGAAAACCTCTTTGAGTTGGTACTAGCAATGCTTGGTATGGGGGGGTTAAGAACCTATGAGAAGCTAAAGGGAAAGGCGAGGGAAATATAACATGCCGAATGATTCTCTAAGCTTATTGCAGCGTCTTCAAGAGTACGGATTATTAGGCTATGCTTGGTTGCTTCTTCTATCGTTATGGGCTGGAACAGTAAGATATATAACCTCCCTTAATGGAAGTAAGCCTACCTTTTATGGGTGGATGACCGAAAATATAGTGAGCGGTTTTGTTGGGGTATTAACTGCTATGATTTGCCAATATTACGGGGTTGATTATCTGTTAACTGCTGCTATAACAGGTATATCAGCACATAATGGAACCAGGTCTCTTTACATTCTCGGGCAGTTGTTAAAAAAAAACACTCCGATCCCTGACCAGTTAATGTTTGGGCAGGCTAAGCTTAAAAAAGAAAATACTAAAACTAAAACTAAGAGTGATAACAATATAAACTCTTAAAAAACAAGGCACGAAAGGTGGGTAAATAAAATGGTAACTCCGGTTGATGTAAATTATTCTGCAGCTAGTGGCGAGGATGTTTACGGGGGTAGGTCTTTCGAAGTATCCCGGCTCGCTGTTATGGCTGGCGACTCGCTAACGGCTGCTTCTTTTCCATCTGCGGGGTTTAGATGGGGTGAACCATTAGCTAGAAGTCCAGTAACGATGGTTTATAATGCAGGGGTTCCTAACGACACGCTAGACGATTTGTGGGACAGGTGGCAAGCTGACGTTATAGACAAGCTTCCAAATGGTGGGGTTATCTTTCTACGCATTGGTACGAACAGTGTTGGTGATGCTTCGTTTAATACAAAATATCAGCGCTTTATTGATAGTGTATTGGCGTCCAGCATTTTGCGAATGGCGATGTTTGCATTGCCGCCGAAACAGTCGCTTGGTTCAACTATTATTGGCCACAATGCCTTCATATCCGGGGCCGTTGCTCAAAATCCAACAAAGTTATCATACATTCAAGACAGTGCCGCGCTAGGCGATGGTAACTACGACTACTTGGCGCAGTACTACGTTGACGCTGGTGTGCACATGAATGGCCTGGGGCAGTATACGCAAGGCTTATCTATGGACTCTCAAATAATCGATATTTACGGGGCTGCACCTGACCCTAGAGTTCAGACAAACGACAGTCTATTAGTTAACCCGAATTCCTTACAGTGGGTCAAGAACCCATTAAACGAGGGGAGCGGAACGCCCGATAACTGGTCTGTAGGCGCTAACGGTGCTGGAACCTCAGTAACCGGAAGTATAGTGGCCGCTGAAGGTGGTGATGAGAACCAGACTCCTTGGTTTAGAGGTGACATAACAGGTGTTGGTGGTACTAACCATTTTGTAACTTTTAGTACCACTTTGGCCAACCTTGCAATAACTCAACCGTCCGAAGCCCCCGCAAAAATGAGGTTAACGGCTGAGATACGACTTAATAACCTAGATATGACGAATACCTCGCAGCTGAGAATTTACGCACAACAGGGGGGTAACGTGTTTATAGACGGCTGGGCTATGGAGTCAGAAAATACAGGGATTCACGATGAAACTTTGTTGCTAGACTGGATTCAAGAAATAGATAGTTCGAAAACTTATACAGCAGACGGTATCCCATTGTTGATAGCTTTAAAAATGGCAGCAGCCGACACGGCTATCGGTAGCCTGGATATTCGCTGTGTATCCTTAACGGAGGTTGAATAATGCCCACCATAGTTGCCGCTGATATGTTTCAGCAACCGTTCAATAACCAAATGGTTGAAAGTTTAACAATTGCTGCTGGGAGTGATTTGGCACTGATTGTTTTCGTCGGAGATGCTAACACAACAGAGCTATCTTATGATGGGGTTGATCTAACTCTTGTCGGGCATACACCGTCAACAGCTAATGTTGATACAAGCGTATATCAGATGATAAACCCTCCAGTAGGTACGGCTAACTTACTGTATAACAGTTCGAATGCATTCGCTGAGGCGGTTCTTGCGGTATACACCTTGTCGGGTGTAGATCAAACAACGCCGGTTAGAGAGTTGAAAGGAACTGGCGACACAAACATGACAATTCCAAGAGTTACCGCAACGACCTCGGTTTCGGGTGACTTGCTTCTCGATGCTTACGTGTTGACCCACTCCGGCGGAACTGCAACAAAAGGAGCGGCGCAGACCGAAGACCCCCCGCAGTACGCAAAGGAGGTGGACGAGCTATACGGGTGGAGCAATAAGACTGCATCAACTAACGACTCAATGGAGTGGTCGCAGACAGGTGGGTCACAGCATGTGCATACAGTTGCAGTAATTGCACCAGCTGTATCGGGAACAATAGTCTCGGCAACACTAGGAGCAACCTCAATAGTAGGGTTAGACGCCACAATAATCGAAGGAACTAACGTAACAATCACTACTGAGCCGCTAGCAAACAATACCGGCACTTTATTGGCTTCGGTCGGAAGCATAATAGCAGATGTTTACGACATACCGACAGGTGACTTAGTGGTAAGAAAGACAGGCCTGACAAGTGGTGTCGATGCTGTGGTATCATTTACGGATGCATTATTAATTACAGCTACAGAGTACGATGTAGAGATTATAATAGGGTCTGACATCGGGATTCAGCGAATAACAACTTCATAGGTGAAATCATGGCACAAGGTACAATTACATTATTTAACGAGTTTGCAAAAGCTAAAGGTGATGGTCGGATCAATGTGGCCACTGATGAATTTAGGGTTGCATTCGTGACGTTGCAGGCTGGTGGCACACCTACAGTAACGGCAGCAGATCCCGTTCCAACTTGGGGCGCAGGCGGAACCACTAACCTTGCGGCCAGCGAAGTCGCAGCAGGCGGAAGCTATGCGGCTGGCGGAAAGGTTGTGCCGAATACTACATGGGTGCTTTCTGGTGATAAAGTTACGCTTGATGATGACGACTCTAATTTGCTTTGGGCAGAACTTGCTGGGTCTCCTGAAACGATCAAAGTTGGTATCCTGTACTCCAATACAGCAATCAATAAAGATGCTGTTGGTTTTGTTGATATGACGCCAGACGGAATAACAGCTGTAAGTATGGTTGCGGGGCCTGTCGGTATAAATTGGAATATACTAGGAATTCTAGCTGAAACGGTTAACGCCTAATGAGCTTGCGAGTCGATAGCACCCCGTTAATACCTAATCGATTTATCGTCGGTGACACAGGTCTCGGCGTGCTTGCTGAAAACATACCGAGTACAGGAGCTAATGGGCCTGGTTATGTTTACGGCTCGTTAGAATTTCCAGCGGATAACGGGAAAGAGATTATAGGCCGCATAGTAACTGCGCCTGTCCTTGGTGATTTCTTTGCTTACGAAGATACCAGCTTCGAGTTTCTAAACGCGCCTGATGGTGTTCATACGTTCACGTTTGACATTTACGCTGATGGTGTTTTTATACCGCCAACGCGAACTGCTACGATCACGATTGGCACCACAGGAGCGATTGTTGACGCAACGCTTGGCACAACTACGTTAACGGCTTTCGATGCAGTCATACAGGCAACTTCCAGCGCAATTATTAACGCAGGCTTGGCAACTAGCTCAATAGTCGCATACCGGGCTACTATTATCCCGTCTGCTCCGGTAAGGAGTCTTGTATCACTAGGCATAAAACAATCAATAAAAAGATCAATCAAGCAGTGAGGTTTTAGCATGTTATTGAGTAATGGGGTTCCATTTGATACAGACGGGATTGATCAGCTTTATCAGGTGTCTATAGTGTCAGGATCAGCATCCATTCAGATGTCTATTGATGATGCACCATTTGAAGAAATAGAAGGAATGAATTTTAGTGCGTCAGCCAATGGTGTTTTAGTGCTTTCAGAAAATTGCAGAATAAAAGCGGTAACAACAGGTGACGCTAAGGTTTACATTGATAGAAATCAATAGATAGCTGTATTGCGGATAAGGTTAAGTTAACAAAGGGGGTTATAAAATGGCAATTAGAACTGAAAGTTTCAATGAAGGAAAGTTTCTTGATGGTAAATCGTTTTCGTACATAACAAGCGAGCTTGCTTTGGCGGCTGGTGCTGATCTTAATCTAGTCCTTTGTGTTGGTAATGAGCCTGCTATCATACGATTTATAAAGCTTACGTCAGATGCAGATTCGCTATCTTGGCAGGTATTCGCTGGTGTGGATCATGTTGCAGGGTCAGGGGTAAACGTTCCAGCAATAAAGCGTAATAGTCTAGCTGACACACATTCTATAGTAACGCTAGAGAAAGGGTCTACTATAAACTCGGTAGGACTTCCGGTATTTGATCCAGCGTCTGAGGTAATTGGGCAGTCAGCAGCCGGGAACCGTTCTTATATTGATGTTGACCTGCTAACTGATTTATTTACAGCTACAGCAAATATTTGTCTATTGCTACGAATAACAAATAATGACTCAGGGCCCAAGCGAGTAAATATAAACGCCGAATCATATAACAACTAACCAAAGGTATTACATGAAGACATCACTAAGTATGACGACAGAGCAGGTTGAACTGGCGTCAAAGCTAACTCCTCTTCAGCGCAAGTTCATCATAGAGCTAATCAAGCCTAAGACTACTCAAAGACAAGCCTACATCAATGCAGGCGGTTCGGCTAAGACCGAAAAATCACAAGATAACTCAGCAAGCAAGATGTTTACTCAGATTGGGGTTAAGGCTTTCTATGATTCCATGATGGAATCTAAAACAATAAGCTCGATTATGGAGCGTGACGAAGCGCTGGCGATACTTTCCAGCAATGCTAGGGTGAAGATGACGGATGTCGCTGATTACAGCTTCATAGAGGTTGGTAAGGACGATGACGACAATCCCATTATGCAAACAATCTGGTCTATGAAGGATAGTAAAGATATTGATCCTGCCATAATCTCCTGCATTAAGTCTGTCACGCTAACCAAGCAAGGGCCAAAGATTGAATTACACGACCAGCAAGGGGCTATTAAGCAATTAACTGAGCTTCAGGGTTGGAATTCTGCTAAGAAGTTTGAAGTAACTGGAAAAGACGGTGATCCGATAGCAATTACTCAAATTGAACGGAAAATAATTTAGCATATAAATCAACAGCTTAGTTGCTACCCTCCCACTACAGATATAAAGGTATTTTTTGGCAACTCTTCAGATAGAAACAGCAAAGGTATTTGAGCCACTATTACAGCCAAGCAGATACAAAGGGGCATGGGGTGGTCGTGGTTCTGGTAAGTCACACTTCTTTGCTGGTCTTATGGTTGAAGATCATCTAAGAATACCTGGCTTACGCTCTGTTTGTATTCGTGAAGTGCAAAAAACTCTTAAGGAATCAGCTAAACGGTTAATTGAAGATAAGATCAATGAATATGGTCTTAGTCAGCAGGGCTTCAGAGTTCTAAACGATAGGATAGAAACACCTGGTGGTGGTGTAATTATCTTTATGGGCATGGCTGACCATAACGCTGAGTCAATTAAATCGCTTGAGGGCTTTGGTCGGGCTTGGATCGAAGAGGCACAAACTCTTTCTAAGCGATCACTTCAGTTATTGCGCCCAACTATTCGTGCTAAAGATTCTGAATTATGGTTCTCATGGAATCCTAGTCGTAAGAGTGACGCTGTTGATGAACTATTAAGGGCTGAAATACCGCCAAGCAATTCAATTGTTGTTCGTGCTAACTGGAATGATAACCCTTGGTTGCCTGGTGAATTAAATCAAGAGCGCCTTGATGATGAAGAGGCAAGACCGGATAGTTATGATCATGTATGGAATGGCGGATACATAACAGCTCAAGATGGAGCCTACTTCGCTAAAGTATTGAACAAAGCTAAATCTGAAGGTCGAATAACTTTTGTTCCACGCGATCCTTTAATGGCTACATATACATTTTGGGATATTGGCGGCACCGGTGCTAAAGCTGATGCCTGCTCTATATGGGTTGTTCAATTCGTTGGCAAAGAAATACGTGTTCTTGATTATTACGAAGCTCAGGGTCAGGAACTGTCAGAGCATGTTGGATGGTTAAGAGAAAACGACTATCAGAATGCAGAGGTTTATCTTCCTCATGACGGGGTTAAGCATGACAATGTTTACCGGGTAACTTTTGAATCATCACTTAAACAGGCTGGCTTCAAGGTCACTATAATGCCTAATGCCGGTGCTGGTGCTGCAAATCAAAGAATAGAAGCGGTTAGGCGTGTATTTCCTCGCGTATGGATAGATAAAACCAAATGTGAAGGTGGTATTGAAGCGCTTGGCTGGTATCACGAAAAGAAAGATGATCATAGAGATATAGGGCTTGGCCCTTGTCACGATTGGTCAAGTCATGGATCTGATTCGTTTGGTGCTATGGCGCTTGAGGCTGAAAAAATAGCGAAAGGTAAGGTGAAGAAGAAACCTAAGCGACCACAAAGAAAGGTCTCATCAGGCTGGATGAAAGGCTAATGATAAAGCGATACGGCGAGATTAGCGGCGTTATATTCAGAAATCATGGCTATGATCCGTATAACATGGCTATAAAGTACAAGCTTTCATATTGTGGCGAAGTGTATTACGTTTATGTAAATAACTATCTAGAGCTAAAAAAAGAGATAACAAAACTAACGGATAGCCACAATGAAGAAGACTAAATTTAAGTGTGACAACTGTAAAGTTGCTGTAAAGCGTTCAGCTGGTAAAATGGTTGTATCAAGGGGTAAGCGCTACTGCTCCGAAAACTGCAAAGGCAAAGACAATGGCTAAGAAGAAATCAAAGGTTGACCAGCTTTACGCTAAGCCTAAAAAGGCAAAGAGTGATAATACAGACGATGCTTTGCTTTCTGAAGCTAGAGAGCGTGCTCGAGATGGATCTAGTTATTGGCAAGAAAATTGGGAGCTTGCCGAGGATGATTTGAAGTTTATATCTGGTGATCAGTGGCCCGACCAGGTAAAGAACGAGCGCGAGCTAGAACAAAGACCCTGTTTAACTAATAACGTGCTTCCAACCTTTGTCGAGCAAGTGATAGGTGATCAGCTTCAAAACAAGCCATCTATAAAAATAAACGCTACTGATGTAACAAGAGTTCCTGACTCTGAAACAGGCGAAGACACAACACTAAAAATAAAAAGCCTTTCTAGTGATAAAGAATATGAACTAGCTGAAGCTCTTCAGGGAATCATTAAAAACATTGAATACAATTGTGATGCTGAAGACGCTTATGATGTAGCTTTTCAAAGCGCTGTTGAAGGTGCTTTTGGCTATTTGCGTGTAAGAAGTGATTATTTAGCTGATGATACTTTTGAGCAAGACTTGCTTATTGAGTGTATTGAAAATCAATTCTCTGTGATTATAGATCCTTCAGCCAAGAAATCTGACAAGTCAGACATGATGTGGTGTTTCATTGATGACCAGATGCTTAAGGAAGATTTTAAAGCTAAGTATCCTGATGCTAGTACAGAGCCAGTTAATACAGATAGTGTTGATAATGTCGGTTCGTGGTTTTCAGAAAATACAGTTCGTATAAGTGAATATTTCACAAGGGAGCCGGTAACTAAAGAGGTTGCATTGCTTTCTGATGGTCGCTCTATGTATATGGATGACATTGAGGGCGTTGTTGATGAACTGCTTGAGCAAGGTATTAATATTGTTCGTACTCGCAAAGTAAAAACGTTTAAAACAATCTGGCGCAAGATAACTGGTCGTGATGTTTTAGAGGGGCCGATTGAACTTAAATGCTCAACTATTCCTGTTATTCCTGTTTACGGTAAATCAACAACCATAAAGAAAAAGAAAATATACCGCTCAGCTATTCGGCATAGTAAAGACGCTCAGAGAATGGCTAACTATTGGGATAGTGCAGCAACTGAGTCTGTTGCTCTTGCTCCTAAAGCCCCGTTTAGTGGATCACCCGAGCAAATAGAAGGCTTTGAAGATGAGTGGGAGAGTGCCAACACAAGCAATTTATCGTTCTTGCCATTTAATCCGCAAACACCAGGTGATAGAGGGCCACAAAGGCAGCAACCAGCAATGATTCCATCTGCTGAAATATCTTTATCAATGCAGTCTACCGATAAAATCAAATCTACCATGGGCATGTTCGATGCCTCGGTAGGTGCTCAAGGTAATGAGACTTCAGGTAGAGCCATAGTAGCCAGACAGCGAGAGAGTGACACAGGATCTTTCCGATTTATAGATAACTTGTCAAAAGCTATTCGCCGTGTGGGTCGTTTGTTGGTTGAGTTAATACCAACTATCTACGATACAGAGCGTGTAGTCAGATTAAAGTTCCCAGATGAGACTGAAGACTTTATAAAGTTAAATGAGCAAATTTTTGACGATGAAAAGAACGAGTGGGTAACTATTAGCGATTTGTCCGTTGGTAAATATGATGTAGTTGTTACAACTGGCCCAGCTTATACAACTCAGAGAATGGAGGCGGCTGATGCAATGATGCAGTTTGCGGCCGCAGTTCCTCAAGCTGGCGCTGTAATGGCTGATCTTATTGCGCAAAATATGGACTGGCCTGGTGCTGATACCATAGCCGAACGATTGAAAAAGATTGTTCCACCAAATGTATTGACTACTGAAGAGCGGGAAAAACTAGCAGAAGATATGCCTGAGCAGGAAGAGCCAACACCTGAGCAGCAAATCCAAATGGCTGAACTGGAAGTTAAAGGCCAAGAAATTGAAGCCGATAAGATGAAGGCACAAGCTGATATTGCTGAAGCTGAAGCTGATATGTTTAAGGCTCAACTTGAAACAGATGACGCCAAGAAGCAATTAGCAATGATTGAAGATCTTGCTCAAGGTGGTGATGTTATGGCTAAGACAGTTAGAGGATTGGTTGCTGAGGCCATTGCTGAGATAATGGCAAATCAGCAGCAATAGGTTTATTATTAAAACAACCTTACCTATGAGGTACATAGGGCTTTAATTCGTATAGGACATATACGCCATGAGTTTAGAAGTAAACCAAGACGAAACAATTGATTTTGTCTGCGAGTCAGAGGACGTTATAGAGGTTGAAGCACCAGCACAGGAAGTTGAAGTAAAAGAAGAGCAGGCCAGCTCTGAAACTACCAACACTGAAGATGATGCTAGTAAAGAAGTTGAAGCGAAAGCAGAAACTAAAGACGAATCAACCGATAAAAAAGAAGCTGATTCTTCCGGCACAGATACCGCCGCCGAGCATGATAAGGAAAAGAAACCTAATCGAGCTCAAAAACGTATCAATGAAGTAGTAAGACAGCGTGAAGATGAGAAGCGTAAAAACGAAACTCTTGAAGCGCGTATTAAGGAACTTGAAGGCAATAAAGAAGCAAAAGACAACGGCAAAACTAACGAGCCAGTTGAATCTGATTTTGATACTTATGATGATTATCTTGATGCTTTAGATAAGCATGACAATTCTAGTCAGAAAGGTGAAAGTGAAGCAGCCCCTGACAAGAAAGATACTGAATCGAAGGCAGATAATGAATTAACCGACTCACAGAGAACAGCGCTAGTTATTATGCAAGAGCGTGTTGCCTCTGCCGATAAGCCAGAAGACTTTGAAGCTGTTGCGCTTAATCCTGATATTCCTGTAACTGGCGAAATGCTTGAAGCATTATCTGAGTGTGATGACCCTGTAAAGGTTATGTATCATTTAGGCCAGAATAAAGATCTTGCTGCGGAAATTGCTGGAAAAAGCCCTGTTCAACAGATGCGGGAAATCGCTAAAATTGATCTGAGCACGGTAAGTAAACCGGCAAAGCCGACAAAAACAACTAACGCGCCTGATGCTATTGATCCTGTTAGCGGTACAGACTCACAAAAGAAATCTCATAGTGAAATGAGCTTTTCAGAGTTTGAAGCTGAAGACAGGGTAAGAAATACTCAGCGCAAATCAACTTGGTAACATTGGAGAACAATCATGGCTGCTGAAAAGAATAACATACTAACAGATGACGTAATTGCTAAAAAAGCATTAGTCCTGTTGAAAAATAACATGGTAGCGGCACGTTTAGTTTACCGTGACTATGAAAAAACTTTTGGTAAAGTTGGTGATACTATTCGCCTTAAATTACCATTCCGTACCAAATCGGCCTCTGGTCGAACATTGGTTAAGCAACCTCTTGTTGATCAAACAATTCCTTTTGCTATTAACCGTCAAGAGCATGTAGGCCTTGAATATACGGTTAAAGATAAGACCCTTGATATTGAGCAATTTGCAGAGCGTTATTTGAAGTCTGGCATGATTCAAATGGCTAACGTCGTTGACCGTTCAATTTTGCTTACGCTAAAGAATGCCTTCTTTACTTCTGGTACACCTGGTGTTCGTCCTGGTGCATTTATCGATTTTGCTAATGCAGCCGCCAAGCAAACTACATTTGCAGTTCCTGACGATGGTATGCGTAGAGCGGTCATTGATCCGTTCACTTGTGCTTCTCTATCTGATGAGGTAACCAAGCTATTCAAGGAAAGCATGGTTGAAGCTGCTTATAAGAAGGGTTACAAGGGGCCAGTTTCAAATTATGAAACGTATGAGTCTCAAAACCTTCCTAAGCATACTGTTGGTGATCACGGTGGAACGCCTCTTATTGCTGGTGCCATCACTAATGGTAATACAATCACTACTGACGGGTGGGACATTTCAACAACTGACCTGCTGTTAACTGGCGATGTATTTACCATTGATGGCGTTTATGGTGTTAACCCTCAGTCTTATGAGACAACTGGCATTCTTCAGGAGTTTGTTGTTCAGGGTGATGTTGATTCTGATGGTGGCGGCTTGGCTACTATCACGTTTGCACCATCATTAAACGATGGCACATTAACAACCACTAACGATGATGGCGATACTGTTAGCTTAGGTGCTTACCAAAACGTAACTGCATTACCTGCTGACGATGCTCCTATCACAGTTCTTGGTGCAGCCAATACAACCTATGAGCAAAACTATCTGTTTCATAGAGACGCTATTGCGCTTTGTGTTGTTAACTTAGAGCTACCTAAGTCGGCAACTGTTAAAGAGCGTGTTTATGATCCTGAATCCGGTTTATCAATCTTGCTTACCCAGGCGTATGATATTAATGAAATGTCAGAAGTGACACGTATCGATATTGTTTGGGGTGCTCAGTTGATTTATCCAGAATTGGCGATGCGTCTTTGGGGTGCGGTAAGCGGTTAATCGTTTACTCCTAAGTAAAAAAGCCTGGCATCTGCTGGGCTTTTTGGGTGGAAGCTTTCACAAACTTAAAAGGTAACGTCATGAAAACAGGTCGCATAGAAAAAGAAATCAACCCTAGATTAAGCATCTATCTATTTAGTAAGGATAAGCCAAGAGGCGAGATTTTTAAATTTGTCGGCGGCAAAGATTCAGAAGAATATAAGGCAATGCTTGAGAATGGTTATTGTGATAGCCCGGCACAATTGAACCTTCCAAAAGATAATGATGTTGGAATTACTGTTGAGCAGGCAGAGAACGCAGACCCAACACACCTTAAGATAATGCTAGAAAAAATTGGCTTTATTGTTTTAACCCCTGAGCAATTAAAGGCTGAAGTAAATAAGTTTGTTGATACTCATATTGATATTACTGAGTTCACTGATGAGGCTCTAGTTGAAGAGGCTGAGCGTCGAGGCTTAAAGCAGTCATCTGATTGTGCTGATGAATTAAATCAGTTAACTGATAAGTTTAACGAGTCACCTAAGTCGCTAAATAAAGATGAACTGGTAGCGCTTGGTAACAATGGTTTTTCATTAGGGTTACGCTCTAACATGAAAGAAGAAACACTTATTGCTAAAATCAAAGAAGCGTTAAGCGCTGAATAAGGTGCAATGTAATGGCTCAAACAGTTGGTGATTTAATACGGTCGGCAATGCGTAAGATAGGAGTCCTTGCAGCTGGTGAGCCATTGCCTTCTGATGAGGGCGATGACGCTAAAGTAGTTTTCTCTCAAATGGTAGATAGCTGGTCGCTGGAATCTCTACTTATACCCGTTGTAAGCGTTGTCACGAAGCAATTGGTTATAGGTGAAGCTGAGTATACTATAGGTATTTATCCAGACCCTCAGCCGGTGCCATTGCCAGATAACCACATTGAAACGGCAAGGCCTGAAAAGATTTTAGCCGCTTTTATTCGTGACGCTTACGATACCGATTATATTCAAGAAATAATCGACGTTAAAACATTCTCTCGAATAAGCCGTAAAACAAACAGCTCAAGACCTTCACGAATATATGTTCGTGAGGGTTGGCCAATGAATACAATCTTGTTTGAATCCCTTCCTTATTCTGATGAAACACTTCATTTAGAGGTGATTCAACCTCTCAGTGTTTATTTATCTACTGCAAGCCTGACAGATGTTGTTAACTTACCACCAGGCTATGAGCAGGTTTTGATTTATAACTTGGCAGTAACGCTATCTGATGAGTGGGGTAAGCAGGTTTCACCGGCTACGGCAACTCTTGCCTCTGAAGGTAAGAAGCGGATTAAGAGAGCTAACTTTAGAAAGCTTGTGCTTGGAATGGATCGGGCTGTATACAATCAGCGAAGGGCAAAGGGTACCTATATAATCAATGATGGGCCCTAAGTTTATCGATGTTCCTTTATAGAAATATAACTATCACGAGAATCACGGCAGGTTAGAACAATGGGAATACATAGCACTCAAACCGAGATACCCCTTGTAACTAATACGGCAGAGCAGGATATTTCCGGTCAAGAGAAGCTGGTGAACGTATACCCTCGCAAGTCTACTGGTGGCAAATATCAGTTCAATCTAATCAACACACCTGGCTTGGCATTTTTTGCTGAGCTTCCTACCTTTCCAGTTAAAGCATTACATGAGAATGGAGGCAGGGCTTTTGCTGTTACACCAACAAAACTTTATGAGGTGTTTCAAGACGGAACATTTAAAGAGCTGGGTGATGTAATTATGAATGGCCGTGTTGTTGTTGAAGATAACGGCACTCAATTGGTTATGGTTGATGGAATCAAAGGTTACTACTACGATGGCAGCACTGAAGAAGTAAAACAAATAACTGGTGATGGTTGGTCTCCTGCTAGAACTGTTACATATCAAGATGGTTATTTTATTTTCGACCGTATTGATACTGGTCAGTTTTTTATATCGAACCTTCTTGATATAACCTTTGACCCTTTGGACTTTGCAACCGCAGAAGGGCAACCAGATCCGTTATTAGCTGTTTTAAGCGATCATCGCGAAGTGTTTATGTTCGGTTCGCAAACAATTGAGGTTTGGTATAACTCCGGCGCTGCTGACTTTCCTTTTGAGCGTAACCAAGGGGCATTTATTGAAAAGGGTATAGGCGCACCTTATTCAGCAGCTAAGCAAAACAATACGGTTTATTTTGTAGGTTCAGATTTGATGGTTTATCAGCTGGCTGGCTATATTCCTCAGAGAATTAGCACGCACATAGTTGAGGAGTCCCTAAAGGGTGTTGACCTTTCAGATACCTTTGCCTACACAATGCAGGATGAGGGGCACCTATTTTATGTGCTCACAATCCCAAGTAGAGAACTAACATGGCGCTATGACATCTCAACTCAGTCATGGCACATAATGAAAGACTATCACTTTGGTCGTCATCGTTCAGAGAATGCCATTTTTATAAATAGTAAAACATTGGTCGGTGATTTTCAGAATGGAAGGATTTATCAGCTTGCGCGTGACCATTACCTTGATGATGATGAGCCAATTGTTCGTGAATTTGTTTTGCCAACCATTAATAACGGGCGCGAGTTTCTAACTATCGATAGCTTTGAGCTTGATATGTCTGCAGGTATAGGATTAATCACTGGGCAAGGATCAGACCCTTTGGCATGGATACAGTTTAGTAAAGATAACGGAAAGACTTGGAGTAATTGGAAAGAAACACACCTTGGAAAAATAGGCGAATACCTTAGCAGGGTTAAATGGAACCGTCTTGGAGTTGCAAGACAGTTCACTATTAAGGTAAGAATTTCTGATCCGGTGCCCATTGATATTGGTGGCGCATTTATTGAGACAAGGTAATGGCTGATAATCTAGTTTCACAACCACCATTAATGGTGCCAGTAGCAGACAATCAAGGGTTAATGAGTAAGGCTTGGTCAATATGGATGCGCGACCTATATAGGCGTACTTCCTATAAGGGTGGTAACGCCATTGATGATAACTCAACTATAATTGATGGAACAATAGACACTCTTGAAGAGGTTATTGTTGTTGTTTTAGACCATGAAATAAGAATAACTGCAAATAGTGAAGGAATAGTATTAAACGCTTCAAACCTATCAGACCATGAAGCTCTTGAAGAGGCTCACGGTTCAAATGGGGATATAGTTGGCTTTCTAGATTTGGCTGATGAAACAACCGTTGGTATAGTTAAAAGAATGACTGCAATTACTGACGCTGTAGACACTGGTGTTAACATAGTAACCGCTAATATTGGCGCAGCTCCGGCAACTTACAGTCAGACATATACCCAGTCTGTCACTGACTTAACCAACGAAAATAAAACAGCAATAAATCAACTTGCGTCTGATCTTAATGATGTTGTTGCCGTTCTTAACAATCTATTATCTGAGAGCAAAAGCTCTGGACAGATGACACCTTAACAGGGGCGAAAATGAAAGAGTCAAATATTGAAATGAGTGAATCTAAGTCGATAGAGCTTATTAAGGCTGTGTCTGCTATATCAACAGGTGAGCGTAGGGCTAAAATAGATTTACTAGAGTCTGCAATGATACAGGAGGAGCAAGTTGATATACCGGTAGAGCATAGATTCTCAGGAGGTATATATGCGCGGGAAATTACCATTCCGAAAGGAACATTATTGACGGGGCGAATACATAAGTTTGACCATTTTGATATTATGTTAAGTGGTGATGTTACTGTTTCTACTGATAGTGGAGAGGTTAAGCGTCTTACTGGCTTGAATATCATGAAAGGTAGTGCTGGAAAAAAACGGGCTGGCTATGCTCATGAAGATACGCACTGGATAACTTTTCATTCAGCTGAAGAGCGTGATCCTGAAGAAATGTATGAGTTTTTGACTTGTGGTTCATTTAAAGAGTTGGATGACTTTAATGTAATGCTTGAAAATGCCATGGCTCAAATAGAGCAAGACGGAAAAATTTTAACCGAATATGCTAAAGGCGTTATTGCTGAGGGGGAGGTATGTCGGTAGTTGCTGTGGCTGTTGTTGGCTCGGCTGTTGTTGGTGCCGGGGCATCTTATGCAGCTGGAAAATCACAAGAAAAAGGAGCAAAGGCCGGCGCTCAAGCAGAGAGTGAAATATCTGCCGAGAATCTTTTGTTCCAGCGAGAAATGGCAGAACAGCAGCGTTCAGATTTTGCGCCTTGGCGTGATGTTGGAGAGAAGGCTCTAGACCAGGTGTGGGCCGGTGTTAAATCAGGTGAGTTCGACCCGGGGAAGTTCGACCCATCGCAGATAGACCTAGAGCAAGACCCTGGTTATAAGTTTAGAATGAAGGAAGGTGTTGAAGCTATTGACGCCTCTGCATCTGCGCGTGGTAGGTTGTTAAGTGGTGCGCAAAAAAAGGCACTGACTGAATACGGGCAAGACGTTGGTAGTCAGGAATATTCTAATGCTTATGCTCGATATGCTGATGAATACGCTAAAGAGGCTGACAGAAAGACTCGGAGGTTCAATATTCTTTCAGGCTTGTCTCAGGGTGGTCAGTCTTCTGCTGCTGGTCAGTCGCAAGCTTCAAGTAATCTTGCCTCGACTGGTGGGAATATAATGGCAACTTCAGGCAGATCACAGAATGTTGCACAGCAAAACATAGGATCCGCTAGGGCCGGGGCATATCAAGGCGGTGCTCAGTCTGTTAACCAAGCGGCTCAAAACTGGATGTTATATAACACTTTGGGGGCTTCATAATGCCAGCTAATCAATACGGTATTGACTTGGCCGATGTTTACCGCACAACTGCTGCAGTAAAAGGTGCCAGAACTCGCAATAAATTATCATCATTGCAGTTAAATGAGGCTGAAAGAGTTGTTGCTGAACGTCCAGAAAAGGAGCGGTTAGCAAAAGAGCGTAAAAACCTTTTAACTGGGTTGAGGGGGAAAGCTGTTGCTGGTGATTCAGATGCAGCACAGCAATTACTTGCCATTGACCCAGAAGGTGGGCCTCAGTTTATTGATGCTGTAGGTAAGATGGATGATCGTAAGCGGGAAGCTACAAAGCGAACTGTTGATGAGATTGGGCAGTTATCTGCTTATGTTCTTCAAGGTAGTAGCCCGGAAGAACAAGCAAGACGATACACCTTAATGAAAAGCAATGTTACACCAGATACAGCTGCAAAACTTCCTGAGCAATATGACCCTGGCTTTATGGAATTATCTCTATCAAAAGCAACTGCTATGGATAAGCTTCTTGAAGCTCCTACTGTTCGTACTATTGGTAGTGAAGATGTTGCATATCGTGGAGGCCGTGAGGTTGAGAGAGCAACAAAACCTGTTAAGGGTGGTGCTGGTGGTTCAGGAACTGGTGGCGGTTTAAAGAGTGGTGATGAAAGCTTAATGTATCGACAGGCAGCAGAGTTACTTGGTGGTATATTTGATCAAACCGGCAATATCACAAATCTTGATCCTGATGCTAGAAATCGTGTGCAGGCAATTGCTACAGAAGCTACAAACATATTCGTAAAAGAGGGTAATATAACTCGCTCTGAAGCTGTTAAGCGTGCCGCAAAAGCATACGGCCTTGATGTGAAAGACGTACCAACTGGTGAGTTAGAAGACCCTCTTGGTATCCGGTAATAACAATTTAATAGGAGAGCCAGCGTGTCTGAGTTCATTAAAAATTTTAGAGTAGAAAACCCTCAGTATAATGATATGGCCGATGACCAATTGGTTTCGGCACTTCACAATAAATACTATTCAGACATTCCTGCTGAGCAGTTCAGTCAAAAGATTGGCTATCAGTCAGTTCCACTTGAGCAAATAACCCCTGCTATTCAGCAACCAATCGTACAGCAAGACCAGCAGATTGATGCTTATACAGGTGCGGCCATGAAGGTTGCGCCTGAAAAGCCAATGCTTGACCTTATTGGCGAGAAGCTTAAGAACTGGGGGGCTGGTGCTGGTGAGCGATTTGGTGATGTTGGTAGCGCTTTACTTAAAACCATTGAAACAACGGGCCGAGGTCTAGAGCAAAAGGCACCAATGGGAGGCTTTGTTTGGGGTGATGACGACATTATTCCATCTTATAAATCACCTGAAGAATGGGCTGAGCGTGACGCTAAACCTATATTATTGAAAGGTGCCAAGGCGCTTGAAGGTATTGATCTTGGTTATCAAGAAAAGGTTGGTTGGGAAGATGTTAAAAAATCATTCTCAGAAGGCGGAGCTTTAAGTGGTAGCGCTTATGCTGATGTTCTTGAGTACGGCATTGAACAGGGCGTTAAATCAATTCCTGATATGGTTGCTGCGGTTTATGCTCTTCCTACATACATTTTTGCACGTTCAGGTGAAATAGGCGAGGAGAGAGCTAAGAATAAAGGTAAGGCACGAGCAGATATTGAAGATGTTCTTGAGGCTGCGCCATTTGCTGCAGCTTCAGCATTACTTGAGCGTATTGGTGCTAAAGGGATGACCTCTGGCGCCAAAGAGGAACTTGGCAAGGAAATGCTCAAGGCTGGCTTAAAAGAGTCGGCTAAGCGTTCAGCTAAGGCTGGCGGCAAAGCTCTGAGCAAAGAGGCTGGAACTGAAGCAATTCAAGAGGGAATGCTTGAATATGTCGGTGAGAGATACGGCACCAATGCAAAAATGGACTTCATGGAAGCGCTTGATCGTGCTGCAGCTGGAGCTGTTGCTGGTGGCGTTATGGGTGGCACTATTGGCACAGCTTCGTCGGTAGTAAATGAAATTAACTATTCTCCTCAAAAAGAATTAGCTAAAGCTCTGGAGGCTGAGATTGACGCCACGACTATCGAAGGTGCTGATCAGGCAGCAATAGACGCACTGAAACCAGAGCGAGGACAAGTCGTAGTAGACCAGCAAGCAAAGCAAGAAGCAGATATTAAGACGGTACCAGAAACAAAGGCAGAGACCGTACTACCAACCCAATTAACAGCAGATCAGCCGATACCTGACCAGATGCCCCAGCAAGAACCTGTTGCCATTGATATTCCTCAGCATGTTGCTGATGTAGTAGTGGATACTGAAAGCGTACCGTCAAAGCGTGCTGATATTGAGCCAGTCTCGGAGGCTCAGCAAGATATTATCTCAGTCGAAAAGCCAGAGCAAAGGTTGGATCAACCTGTCACAAAGACTGAGCCTATGGTCGATACAAAGGTGAAGCCTGATGCTGCATTAACACCAATGCCAGAAAAGGTTCATTTTGGTTTTTCAACTTATCAGCCAAAACCGATCACAGGAGACTTATATCGCGAGGCTAGTGTTGAAAGTCTTTCTGATTTGTTGCGTGAAACGCTTTCAAATAATGTTGAGCGTGGTAGCGCTACTCCTGTTTTTGTTGCAGACAATAAAGATATTGCGCTTGGGCAAGGTAAAAACAAAGGAGTAATGATTGAGTTTGATGGAAACCTTGTCTCTGGTGATATTGTTAAAAAGCCTGGCATGATTGAAGGGGTTACAAGTAAAGAATACAAAACAGATTTTGTTGGTCGTGATGCAATCAAAAGATTTACCTTGCCTAAAGGTGTACGCCTTACTGGTGCTGGAAAAGTAATGGCAAGACATCATTTTGATGTTAAAAAGAATGATAACGGAAGTATTACTTACACCAGAAAAGATTTAGCTGGGCAGATAGGCGGTGTTATTGATAAGCCTGCTGCTGAAAAAGATACATTTACTTTCGGAGAAAATACCTTTGTTCGTGGAGATTATGCCAAAGCAGTAAAGAGCGATAGTAAAGGAACTTTCTTTGATGCTGGTGATATCGAAGGTATTTCACAAGCCAAAAAACAAGTAAAAATTGGCGGCACATGGCATGACTTCGGTTCGATTGTTAAAGCAGACCGGGCAAAGGAAATAAAACCAAAAACAAAACCATTATCTGAGGTAGTTGCCAAAGCTGGCAAAGAGGCAGAGGGTGGATTTACTGAAGCAGACAAAGTGCCTGAAGCTAAAGTTGATTATTCTACTGATGCTATTGGCTCGTTGAACGATTTTGCTAAGTCGATTGTTGATCAAACAGCTACTGCTGAAGATATTAAGGCGGATGCTGAGCGGGTAATTGCTAGCAAAGATAAAATTATTAAACAGTTTAGTGAGCGCAAAGTCACCAAGGCTATGCTTCAGAATATTGTGCAGTCACCACGAACCAACTTGAAGAAGCCGCAGCTTGTTAAGCTGGCTTATCAGCAAATGCTCAGAGCTCATTCTTTTGGTGATGGTGTTGCTTCCACTTTTGATGGCAGTGAGTCATTTGAAGAGCAAACAATTAACCATATACGAAACCAGACGCAAGGGGATGTAGATAATGATTATGAAAAACAAAGGCAGCTTAGAGCGAAAGAGCAAGAGGGCTCAAAAACAGATGGCGAGGCTGCTGAAGCTTCGGCGGCAGCTAAAAGAGTTCGCATCCACAGATTTAAAGGAGAAGAGCTGAACGATATTGAAAGTTTGCTGACTTTTGCTGACTTATTGCCAGGGCATCGAGTCCTTAATATATACACAGGAAAGGGGAGTATAGCTGACAATATTCGTCACACTCAAAATGACACTGATATACATGTCTATGGTGATGATAGTGCAATCAATCAAAAGGCATCAGATAAAGGCTACGAAACACCTTCAAAGAAAAACCTAAGTGGATATGATCGAGTTATAGCAACATTTCATGAGAAGGGTGTAGATGGCCTTAATATGGCTGTGTCTGCACTTGATATGGTTAGGCCTGGTGGAAAGCTTATTGCCATGCTCGATAACTCTTTATTAAAGACTGGGCAAGCAGCTAAAGATTTTAAAGTATGGGTTGATAAGTCTGGTCATAGCATTGAAAGGGCTAAGTCAGAAGGTAGCTTTATACTAACTATTGATAAAAACGATAATCAAACTCTGGATTATAAGAGCCAAGACAGCAAGATAACTAAGCCTGCTAAGGAAGGCGAGCGGATTTATAACGCCCCAGGGCATAACTTTATTGGTTTATTCAAATCCACTGGCATTCCTGAACGCCGTGAATTTGTAATGATCGAAGATAGAAAGCTGAAGATACCAGATAAGCCGCAGCGCATTGAGCCAATTATGCGCAAACTTACTCAGATCATGGGGAGGCGTATTTACTTCGGTAAAATAAAGGGCAAGTCTCAAGAGGGGTTTTATCGTCCTGGTGTTGGTGAGGTTCGTACTCGTCGCAAGAATGATGTAGAGGTGCTGGCTCATGAAATGGCTCACTATCTTGATGTTTACTCTAATGTGACACTGCCAAACTTCCAAAATCTTTACAAAGATAGTCGTTATGTAGATGAAGTTATGGCTCTTAGTTATACCGATGCCACGCCAGATCTTCAGCGCATAGAGGGGTTTGCTGAGTTTGTCCGCCTATGGCTAACAAATGCGCAAGAAGCTCAGCTTAGAGCACCAGGGTTCTATGATGCATTTACTAGCACATTGGCGCGTGACCGGAAGTTATTAAACCCTATGCGTGATATGCAGGACTTAATGCATAAATTTTTCTTTCAGGGGCCTGACAAGCTTGGCCAGGCGCTTATTGGTAATGATCAATCATTCCTTCAAACCTTTGATGAGTGGAAGTACCGCAGAGACTCACGCATTCGTCAACAGACCATTGATAGATTTCATGCCGCTAGAATAATCGAGCAGGAGCTTACCAGAAAGATAAGCGGGGCCAATGAGTCAGCATGGAAGCAGTTCAGGATTGCCAATGGTGGAGCTGAAGGTATTGCTGATTATGTTATGAACTACGGGACTGTAAACTTTGATGAGTCTGGTGATTTAAAGCGTACAGGTGAAAGCCTTCATGAGGTGCTTCAGCCATTAAAAACAGTTGATCTAAATCAAGAACACAAAGGCGATAAAAAGATTGACCTTTTAATGCGTTATTTTGCAGGACGTAGGGCGCTTGAGCTTCACCGGCAGAAACGTGAAAACCTTATACCAAAGGAAACCGCAAAAGAATGGGCTCGCCTTGGCAGTACTTACCCTGTATTTGAATCGATTCATAAAAGTTACCAAGCATTTAATCAGCGCTTAATGGATTTCTATGTTGATGCAGGAATGATCACGGCTGATGGTCGCAGAACAATGGAGTCAATGAATAAGGACTATGTGCCATTCAACCGAATACGAGAAACATTGACTGATGGAAAGGGGGCCGGTTCTGCAGGACTTCAGCGCCTTAAGGGGGGAACGGCAAACCTAAATGATATTCTTGTGAATATTCAGGATGGAATAGCTACCAATATTAGATCAGCTCTGAGTAATCACGCTAAGCAGCGTCTTTATCAGTATATTTCTGGCCACAAGGATGGTGCTATTTTTGCCACCAGAATTGCGCCAGACTCACGAAAGGTGAAGGTATATCAAGATGAAATGGTTCAAAAGATTGGCAAGGTACTTGAGGCTTCAGGTATTGAGATTGATGGCGAGATTGATTTATCTGATCCAAGCCTTACTGATTTCTGGCAGCATGGCGTTAAGCCTCAGCTTAATGAGTCTGGCAATATAGTTGATACTGTTATTATTGATGGAAAGAGAAAGTATTACGAGGTGCAAGACCCACTTCTTCAGGAAATGCTCATAGGGATGAACCCTGAAAGCTATAGCTCTTTTATGAATGTGATGTTCGGTGCGAAAAACTTCTTCACAAGAATGATCACACTGGGAATTGAATTTACTGGTGCAAACCTTGTGCGCGACACTATAGGCGCAACGTTTATCAGTAAGAATAACTTCAGGCCGTTCATTGATTCGTTTAAGGGTATGTATTCATTCATTGCCAGGGATCAGCATTTTCAAGACTTCATGCGCTCAGGTGGTGGATACTCTAGCAGGCTACATGCCACCACAAAAGAAGGCGTAGCTCGTAGAAAAGTATCAGTCGATGAGTTTGGTGTTACTACTGGCCCAGAGCGTATTCTCAGCGCCATTGATAATATTGCAAGTGCCTTTGAGTACGGAACCCGAATAGGTGAGTTCAGGCTTGCCAAGAAGAACAACAGATCAGATCTTGATGCTGCCTTTGCAGCAAGAGAAATATCAACAGACTTCAGCGTTCTTGGTGCTAACCACTTTTTAACTGGCTATATCCGCACAGTTCCATTTTTGAACGCTATGGTTCAATCTCAAGATCGGGTGTTTAGAGAAGCAATTGTTAAGAGGCAGTATGATGGTAACCCATCAGGTATGGCAATGAAGGCATTTTTAGGTTTAACAATTCCTACATTAATCCTGTATCTGATTAACAAAGATGATGATGATTACAAGCAAATTCCTGATTATGAAAAGCGTACCAACTGGCATGTTAAGGTCGGTGATGGTCAATTCATTAAAATACCTCGCCCTTATGATGTTGGCTTTGTGTATGCAACAATGCCAGAGATATTTTTCAAATTTTTAGAGGATGAAAAAGGCAAAGAGTTTAGCGATGGCATGCTGTGGACGCTTACTCAAATGTATGGAATTGACGGTACTCCGGCCATGATGACAGGGTGGTGGGATCTGGTGCGTAATGAGAAGTGGACAGGCGCACCGGTAGTGCCAAGCTCACTATCAAATGTTTCAGCAACAGAGCAGTACACATCAAATACTAGCGAAACGTTTATTCGCTTGGGTGAAGCTACAGGAATGAGCCCTATCAAGGCAGAGCATATGTTTAAAGCCTATACCGGCTATCTTGGTGGTTATTTGATGTGGGGAACAGACCACTTGCTATGGGATGAATCTAAGTTTGGAGCTAAGCCAGATAGCAAGGCTTCTGATAATGTTTTCTTGCGCAGGTTCTTGACGCCAGATGTAAGGCCAAGCAGCTCTGCTATGGAGAAATTTTTCGACCTGAAAGAGAAATCTGACGAGATAGTTTCTACGTTCAAGCAAACCATTGATGTACGACGAGCAATTAAGGGCAAGCTAGGTAAGGGGAAATTCAAGGACGATAAATTCTTTGGGTTGTCAGGAAAAGAAAAGGAGGTTTTGTTTGCGTTAAATGACTCAATGAATCAGCTGATAAAAATACTTTATGGTAAGGAAGGCATTAAAACAGCAGAACTTAGTGTAAAGCATGATAAACAATTAACTGGTAAAGAAAAGCGCCAGAAGCTAGACAACCTATGGCGGGTGCGAAATAAAGCGTTTATGTCATACTACACTAAAGCTAATGAGGCCTTGCAGAAAGCTAAGGTTGAGTCAGAGAAATTAAATAAGGGGAAATAACAATGCCAGTATCAATCATAGGGCCAAAGTTCTACGCATGGGATGCAAACGGTGAACCTTTAGCTTTCGGTAAGGTTTATACTTATCAAGCAAGAACAAATAACCCAAAAGCAACTTATCAATCTGAAGATGGAATTGTAGCTAACACCAATCCTGTTATCTTAAATGGCGAAGGCTATGCGGATATTTATCTTGATGGCTCGTACAAGATTGTAGTTAAAGATATTGATGATAACGAGCGATGGACAGCGGATCCTGTTACGGCAAATCAGGCAGACGAGTGGGTAAACTGTGTTCCAGTAACCTATACAAGTTCAACATCATTTACTATCTCAGGTAATTTTGTTGACCAGTATGAGCCTGGCAGACGGGTTCGTATTGATAACAATGTTTCTGAATTTGCATATTCAACTATTCAAAGCTCCATTCTTTCAGGCCCAAATACTGTTGTCACAGTTTCAGATAGTGTTGTTTTAACTGGCGTAGTTGGTTCTTGTGTATCTGTTATTGGTGTTGACTCAATACCATCATTGAATTTTGATACAGTTTCCGAATTAGAGGAAAGTAACCTAAATATAGGATTGAAAGTAAGTACCAATGGTTACGCTGTAGCTGGCGATGGTGGTGGTTCTGAATACCTGACCGCCGCACCACAAGCAGTTGACGAGGAAGGAAGTTTTACACTGGCCAATGGTAATGTGGCTTTATTGCAGATTAAAGGCGATATTCATGCTATGCAGTTCGGAATATTCCCAGATGTAGTTGACAATAAAACGCCTGCAATACTTGCTGCTATTGATGCCACAATAGCACACCAAATATCTCTAAAGTTCGCGCCAGGTGAATACGTTTTTGATGGGATAACAAGAACGCTGGACGCTGGAAAAGTGAGTATTGTATGCGATTCAGGGATGGCGATATTCAAAGGTACCGCTGACCTAGTTGCAGCAGGCGGTAGAATGTTTCGGTTTGAAAACTCGTCTGCACTTTCGTCACCTATAACAGTCACTAGTAGTGTAGAAGTGAGGGAGGATTATATTGAGGTATCTGACACCTCTGAGATTGAGGCTGGAATGGTGTTTCACATAGCATCAAATATTTTGTGGCCTTATGATAATCGTGGTGCATATTTTAAGGGAGAAAAGCATTTAGTAAAGCGTGTTGATGCTGGACTAAAAAGGGTTTATTTCTATGACCTGGTAAGGGATAACTACACAATTGCAGAAATTACAACCATACAAGCATGGAATCCTAATCACTACGATTTTAAAGGCATTAAAGCGGATATGTCTGAGTTTGGGGGAGTGGTAGGATTTCAACTTAACAGGTCAGCATTTGATTGCATAGATAACGTAGAGGCGGCTGGTAAAGAGGGCGAGTCAAGTACAGCTGGGATTTGGCTGCTAGATTGTATGTCACCCAGAGTTAGTAACTATATAGCTAGAAATATTGGAGGTGGCACAGGTGGGGGGTATGGCATACAGGATCGTGGTTGTGTAGGTTTGATTTTAGACGGTTTTGAGTCTTATGGCTGTCGTAGGGCATTTGATGCTCATTCACAGTCTGGAACTAACAGTTCACCAAGTCGTGATTGTTTGGTTACAAATTTTAAGATCTACGGAGGCGGGGATTACTGGCCAGTTACGGCAGTAGAAAACTACGGTATAGGAAATCATGGTACATCTGAAAATGTGAGATATGGAAACGGGGAGATACACGATTGCTTAACAGCAATTAATTTCAGAGGGGTTAAGCAAACGCTAAACGATATCGATATTTATGGTGCGTGTAACTATCTTGTAGATTTATCTTATGGAGCTGGTGTTGATGCAATAAATGTAAACTACAGGCCTGAAGGGTACCCAAACAAGGGTGCAACACTTGGTGAATTAACCACATTTTATATGCCTATTTGCCTGCTAAGACTTGGAAGGGCATCAACATCAGACGCTAATGCAGATATGTTACTTCCTGTAACCTTGAAGGGGTGTGATGTTGTTGGCGTTGTCACTTCTGCTATATTTAGTGACGGGGTAGATCAGCCTGTAAATAATGTGCGCCTTTACGGAAATACTATTGAACCAAAGACCTCTGCAACACCATTCTACATGGTCAGCGCAAACGGAAGCTTTTTTGATTGCAGCTTTGAAGGTAATTCAATAATAAGAAGAACTAGAGACGTTGCACTAGCAAACGTTCCAGTATTTGGAGGCAAAGAGCCTGTTATTGTTGATGGGACATACTACGCATACATTGCAGATCAGAGTGCTTCAACAGTGGGAACATTCTTAACACCAGATGGTGCAAGGTTAACATTTTCAATAAGTGGAGATACATTAGGGCGTGGTATTTATGAGTTTAGAGCGAATTCAGCAACTCATACAATTGCGGGTGCAATAACATTCACCAATCTAGAGGCCACGGCGTCACCTGATAGCCTGGATGGCACATTCGGAACTAATGGCAAGTTCACAATCGGGCTTACGCCTGAAGGTAAACTTGTTGCTGAGAACAGAATAGGAACAAACAAGGTATGGAGGTTTAAATTACTGGCTTAACCGCCTTCTTTTTGCATAATTCCTAGCGCGTCTTGAAAATATTTTCTTGATGCGCTTTAGGTATTCTATATCGCCTTTCTTTAAGTCAAGTTCGTTGTTATTTTCAAGCCATTCAACTTTATCAATACCAATTTTTTCAATTAAATTAATTCGATATTTGGCGTCAACCGTTGCGGCTTTAGCTGAAAACTTACCACCACCTGCATTGCAAGATTTGCATTGCTTGTGGACATTAAAAAGAATAAACCTTAATTGACCTTTAGCTCCTCTTGTCATGAAGTGACCAGCATCCCAGCAGCCACCAGTTTTATAGCCTTGCTCTGCCTCAATAACCTCCCTTGGTTTGCTGCAACTAATACATGGATTGAGGTAATCCCTAAGCCTTATGTACTTGTTGAATGCTGTTTGAGCTTCTGAAAGCCACTTTGATTTAGGTTTTATACGATCCTTGTCGGCCTTCAGCTTTGACCTCTCGGCTTTGTGCTCTTTCTTGGCGTTAGTATTAGCCTTTGCCAGTTGTCGCTCTCTTTGCTTCTGTTGCTTTGTATAGGCGTAATTTGTGGCACAATCAAGAGAATGGAACCTGCCAGCAGGGAGGCATAGCATTTTTTCACCTTCAAACCTTTCTTTGCAGCCGCAGCACTTATATTTTTTCATTCTTCACACATTCTATATTTATTATTTCCTGTGATAGTGACGTACTTGCTTCGCTCAAGTTTAGATAAAACTCTATGAGCGTGAAGCTCACGCATATTTAATTCATCACATATTTCAATGAAACTTTTATCACCTTTAGCCTTTAAATAAACCAGTATATGACCCGATGCCTTAGATACACTTAGCCTTTGTGCAACTTTTGGAAACTGTAAAGTTAATGCTCTGATTATCCTTGCAGCGTCATCACCTGTAATCTCACTCATTAGCTCAAGCCAATGCAGGTTACTTTGAACGCTGTTGTTACATAGGCGTCATCAGATCCATGCTTTCGTATATCTAAATATTGATTATTAGCAACTTCATCAATTTGATTAATATTGCACACAGCCTCTATCTCTCGTGTTTCTAGCTGTTCGGTGTCGTTCGGATATTGGAATATCCCGGTTATTTCTATTTTCCACTTAAAAGTCATTTCGTGGAAAATCATCTTACTGTTACCCTTTGTAACGCCTGCAATGTTAATAGCTCGCACAGGATTAATATGTGATACTTTTCTATCCGCAATGATACTGTCATTACTCATTGGGTCAGGGTCTTTCCAACTTATTACCAAGCCTAAGATTTTTTTTCTGAAATTATCAGTCTTGTTTGTTTTCTTCTTCATAGTTGCTCACTTATTTATTAAAGCCCTGAAAGCGTTTTCCGAAAATGCTAATACAGCATTTAGCTGCTTGATCTTCAGTTAAACCGCTTAGGCTGATCATATTTACTGGTATGCCTGATATTATTGGCGTGTAGAGTTTTGTTTTAGACTTCATTGATTAACTCATATCAGTAAGCTGGCAAATAACATTTTCAACCTGTGCTTCGCTTTCAAATGTACGAGATAAGATAAATTTCCAAACAACAGAAAAGGCTTTCTTATAAAAAACCATGAATTCATCTTGCCCCATCGAATTAAAGTTAATCGATCGAACTTTTTTCTTAACACCTGAAGGCATTATTACTAAATCATAATAGCCAGTTTGTTCTTTCACCCAATCGTGAAGGTCTTTCTTGGACTTCTCAGGAGATTCAATTGTTAATGCACGCCTTTCCCTTAACTCAACCAAGAACGCCTTAGCAGCGCCATGTATCGCGCCAGAATTGCCACTCCTTGCATCAAGCCACTTAGAAAACTTCTTCAGAGTTGCTATTTCACTTGGCGCAAGTAAACCGCCCTTTGGCTCCCAATAGTCCATTGCAAGCTCAAGAAGGCCACCAAAATACAGCTTATGATGTTTTAATGATCTGGCGCTAACTTGAATCAGCTCAACCCTAAAGGCCTTGCCTGTCTTAACTGATGCAATGGCCTCTTTATCTGCCTCGGTAGCAGGAACAAGGTTGCCTGCAATTTTCTGGACTGTTAGCTCAATCGGCATTTTTTTAGTCCTCCTCATCCTTTACAGCTTGCTCAATAGCCAATTTCTCAAGAATATAACTAAGCCCGTAAGCTTCATCGTAAAGATTACCGCCAGTGATGCTTATGCCATCAATATCAAAAGGCTTGCACGTTCCAGAAATGAATACATCAGTTAAATCAACATGAATTTCACCAGGGGCGTATAATTCCTTGGGTGTTGCTGGCGCCACTGTTGCCTTCACTGTCAGCTCAACAGACCCACCAAGAAGATAATCAAATACTACGTGTGATTTTTTCATGATTTCACCTTGTCACTTGATATACACGTAAGTCGAGCTATTTCATTTTTCACACCAGCGTCAACTGATGACGTTTTATCATTCTCATCAGTGAAAGGAGATTCCATTAATTCTAGATGCTTTTTCGATTTAGAAATTGATTCAGCTCTTTCGATAAGAAGATAAGAGTTTTCTGGCCCAGACAAACCAAATGCAAACGGTGCTATTGGGCTCACTTCATATTTCAGCATTATGCTTATCTCGTGATCTGAATATTCGCCTGAAGATGCTCTATCTTTCCATTGAGGTAAAAGTTGAATACATTCCTCCGCTCTCTGTCGAAGATAGAATGAATCCTGTGTATCAAGATCCCAAGTGCCTATTTGAATTCTTGCAAGACATCCAAGTGGGGTGTTAGCAAGTTTTGCTGCAGCAATTATCGCGTCAGCAGTAATCTCTCCACCTTCAATATGCCTGATAAGGTCAGCAGGCTTTGGGAAGAACTGTCCTGACTTTGTATCTGCCAGGTGCTGGCTTGCTGCTTGGCTTACTTGGTCAATAGTGAACTTTTGAAGTGCGCCAAAATATATTTGCATGGCTATTTTGCCAAACTTATCTTTTTGGTAGCAATCAGACAAACTATCAAGCAGCTCTTTGAATCCTGTTTTGTCAGCGTCATTCATGATCTATCGTCTCCCCGCCAGTGTATGAGCCATCAACACCATTTGCCCAATCCAAAACCTCTTGCTCTCGCTGATCAGATGCATTGACGTTTTTAGTGTATCCAATGAACATTTCTAGCTTTTCATCACTTCTGCAAATAAGCGTAAGCTCATCATAAATTCTGCACTCTGGATTGCTCTTAGGATCTTTGCCCATGTGATAGCTAGAACCTGCACAGCCATCAATGGCTAGCTTTATCTGTTCACTACTGTACGACTTCAGTCTTGCTTTGATCTTATCAATACGCCCCTTGGTTGGCTTAGTGGTTGGCCCCTTGTCCATAACTTCACGCCAATATTCAAAGATAGGATAAACAGGATCAGGAACCGGAGGTGACGTATGTGTTTTATCTTGGTTCTTGGTTAATGGTTCTTGGTTCTTGGTTAATGGTTCTTGGTTCTTGGTTAATGGTTCTTGGTTAGCTTTGCGTTCGCTTTCTGCTGGGTTAGCTAAATTAACCGACTGGGTTTTTTTAGCTTTGCGTTCGCTTTCTGCTGGGTTAGCTTTAGCTTTTTTAGGTCTGCCACCTTTCTTCCCGTTAACCCTTGCTGACTCTGCCTTTGAGTGGTAGCTAGCTATTTCACTGTCAATGCGATTTTGCTTAAATCCATCTTCAGACTCAATAAAGAAATCTTCCAATACAGTTTGAATTTCTTCCTTGTTATCCTTCATATTTATAAGTCGAGACAATTTAACAACATCATTAATCAATGGGCGTTCCGTATCGTAATACAATTCAATCAGCCTTCTGTAAGCAAGATCTTCAGTATTACTTAGGTGTCGAGTTGCCTTAGCATAGTCACCAATATTAAATTGGTAGTAATGCATGATTATTTAACTTCCTTTTTATGAGCTGCCTCGATTAATTGTTCGACAATCCCCTGTTTAGTTTTGACAGGCATATGGTTGGCCTCTCTTACTTCAGAAATCTCAATGAGCTTCTTATTGAAATGTGGATTTAGATGTAATGTTGTCTTTTTAACTTCTTTCATGACTACCTCTATGCGTTTATTTATGACTGAAATATAAGCGTTAAGCTTGGTATAGTCAATATATAAAATAATTATAAATAACCATTGATCTAATTTTATATCTATACTATAGTTTCAATCATCAACAAGGAGAAGCAAGTGAGTGATACAGCTAAACAGATTCTTCTCTGCTTTATTGCGCTATTCATTCTTGGTTTAGTTGGCCAGATGGATTACGAAGAAGCAGAAAGCAAGGTTACTAAGTATTGCCAAATGACTAAAGAAGGTCACTGGAAAAAGTTTGATAAGTCAATTAAGTGTGAGGCTAGTGAATGAATTTTATGTCAAAGGATAGTGAAATGATTTGCGTTAATTCTTATCACACTGATAAGCATTTAACTGAGCAGGATCAGCAAGAGCAGCGTGAAGTGTGGGTTGAAGGGCACCGTGATGAGTTGTCTGGAAAGCTGGTTAATGGAGCAAAGGTGAGATTGTCAGGCGGTAATTATATTGATTACTCAGAAGTTACTGACAACTTAGGCGAAGAGTTCTGGTCGTATCTTCAGAGCTTTCACGGATCACTTGAAGG
>JQIA01000098.1_pt1 | contig 38202 bp, 35 predicted proteins | sample 811431 | NCBI WGS metagenome assembly JQIA01 (sample SAMN02998118, study PRJNA258478) | marine sediment metagenome | biome: marine; feature: seafloor; material: sediment; isolation source: oil-polluted sediment collected from 3 locations (0.5 km, 0.7 km and 0.9 km)... | place: USA: Gulf of Mexico ...
TTTTACTTGAATAAAAATATCAAGGGAATTTGCTTTACCTGCTTGACCGGAAATTTCTAATGGGTGACCCCGATGCTCCTCAGAACACTAGAAGTCCCACTTCAAACCAGCAGTGACATTACGCGGCTGGCCATAATAACCAAATACATATCGGCCTACGCTACTGTAATAGGTTTTATCAAAGATATTGTCGACGTTTAATGTTGCCGATAACTGAGACGTAAGCTGATAACGCAGAAACATGTCGGCCAGCGTGTAACTAGGCTGCGTTGCCTGATCGCCATTAGGCCCTACTAAACTAGGATTTCGAGGGAAAACTTCACTCTGCCAGCGCACTGCACCACCCATGGTCAGACCGTCAATCGCTCTCGATAAGTCATAAGAACCAGACAATCGCAACATGTCTCTTGGTGCTTGCCGGGTCACTTCTTCACCCTCTGCATTCTTGGCTTTTCGATGGGTATAACCCCCATAAATTTGCAGGCCTAGCATTTTCTCGCCATAGTACAAAAGCAGGTCAAAACAAAATAAGCCTCAGAGGAGGCTTATTTTTTAGTTTTAAACTGTGGGACAAAAGTGGCCTTGCTGCTTTTTTTTATTTAGTCTCAACTCACTTAAAGTAACAGCAATCAAGAATTAAAATTGATATTCCAGATTTGCCCAAAGTGTTCTTACTTGCCCAATGCCTACAGAACTACCACCGTTTGGAATATAAGTACGCTTATCCGTCAAGTTTTTGATACCCGCTTGCAACAACAAAGTCTCTTCATGAGCAAGAGGAAGCTTATACTTAAAGCCAAGATCGTATACGGTTGAACCCGGAATCATGAATTCGTTATCGTTTTCATTAGGCGCTTCACCAGTGTAATTAACACCTCCTAACACACTCAACCCCGGGGCTATCGGCGTTAATGCATAGGACATAAACAAAGCTGCACTGTGTTCTGGCACATCTTCCGGGGTATTACCGACCAAATCTGGCTTTTCATCATCTTTGCTGATTTCAGCATCAATGTAGGAATAACTTGCCAGTAGGTTAACATCATCTGTTACTTGCCAAGTGGTGTCTAATTCTACCCCTCTGGACGTTTGCTCACCAATAAGTCTAATGAATTCGTCTCCATTAGAATCTTCAAATTCATTATCAATATTACTCTTGGTAATATCATAAAATACCAAGCTATATTGCAAGGCATCATTCATTGCTAAGCCTTTAATACCGACCTCCCACTGCTCTCCTTCTTGTGGTTTAACCTCCCCGACCACATTATCAGCCGAATTAGGCTCATAGGATGTCGCATAACTCAAATAAAGGGATGCAGCTGGCGCAACTTTATACAACAAACCTGCATTCCAAGTAAGTGCTTCATCTTTTGCTCTGTGACTCCAGCCGTCCGTATCCGAAGCATCATAATCGTAATAATCGTACCGGCCTGCCAAGTTCGCTATTAAGCTATCGCCCAAATAAGCCGTTTCGCTGACAAATGCACCCCTGTTATCGATTAATTCAGTTTGATCGTAAGCTCGCGTTAGTCCTGTCGAAACCTCACCATAAACCGGCTCATAGATATTAAAGGTAGAAGGAAACTCAGTAGAAGGTTGTTCAGCCCCTACTCCCCCAAACACCCTCAAACTCTGAAGTAGTGTAATCCGCTCCCAATGTCACCTTATGCTGAATGCTCGCTAAGTTGAAGTCACCATGCAAAGTGGCTGAGCCCTGATGAACCTCTAGCTCCCTACTGATATAACCCGACCTCTCCCTGATGACAGATCCTGCTGAAAGTAAAACACCATCGACTTCCGTCGCTTCAGGATAAAAATCATCAACCTGCATTTCGCTCCAATGACCTTCCCAATCTTGATGTGAGTAAGACAATTCACCCTGCCAGTTATCACTGAATTGATGCGCTAATACCAAGTCAAACAATTGGATATCGTCGACGGCTCTGTCTCCTGGCTCGCCGGATCTACGATCAATTGGCACATCAGCAATAACATAACGTCCATTATTTAATTGACCAATTGGTATGCCTCTGTCGACCGGCACATCGGAGTGACTCAACTCATAAGAGGCGGTTAACCGGGTTTTATCACTTAACAAAAAGGTAAAAGAAGGGGCAATGACCGAGGTTTTTTGGTCAGAAAAATCACGAGATGATTCCGAATCCTCACCTGCTGCAATAAAACGGTACAATACATTTCCTGACTCGTTGGTTGCCCCTGTAAAATCGCCAATAACTTCACGTTGGCCATGTTCATCTACACGGACTTTAATCGAACGATGAGTCTCTGCTTCCGGCCTTTTCGTGGTGTAATTTACGATACCTCCCGGGGAATTCGCGCCAAAGCGCACCGAGGAGGGACCTTTTAATACCTCCACCGTCTCAACGGTATTCATGTTCGTTCTCAGATCGTGCAGTTCCCGCTTACCGTTTCGATAGGTGTTATTTTCCCTGAACCCCCGAACAAAATATGTTTTGTCGACACCACCCATACGTTGTCGCCTCGTGACACCAGAGACATATTCCAAGGCTTCATCTAAGGATTGAATATTCGCATCATTTATAAAGTTCTGATCGATAACCTGTATCGATCTTGAAGTCTCCATAATGGATACATTAGATCGAGTGGTGGACGGCGCGTCAGTAACGACATAACGCCCCATTTCATGACCGGTCACCTGTAATGAGTCAAGCATCACAACCTTATCGCCGACATCAGCATCACTAGACACCAATACATAACTGCCACTGCTCTGCTTACTGGCTATTAACCCCGTATGGGTCAACAACTGAGTTAAAGCCTGCTCCAGCGTATAAGCACCTTTAAGACCCTGAGTGGTTTTACCCTCTGTTAGCGCAGGCTCGTAAGATAAAGCCACATCGGCCAGCCTGGCCAGTTGGTTTAAAGCGCTGGTGAGAGACCCGGCTGCAATATCCACATTTATGGTGTTAACATTTTTTTCAACATCGGCAGAAGCTTTCGTCACCGTAGCCTGATCTTGAGCGTGGATATTAGCGGATAAAACAAATGACATTCCCATGGTGGCAATAACCAATGCCCGTGTTTTGGTCATTGTCAACGGCTTGCTAGAAAATGGAGGTCGCATATAAATTCCCGTACTTAGTCTGAATTCAATTTATAAGTGCTAGCTATACAACGCTAGCGATTAAAAGTAGTGTTCATTAGGTATGACGCACGAGAATGTAAAAGACACAGTAAGGAAGGAAACTATTTAAGAAAACAAGCAGAAAAAGATAATACTACTCCACGCTAATAAGGGTTAATAACGGCGTATAAGTTTTAATTTTTATCGGTAAACTACCCTCCAGTACCTGCAAGGCTTTGCTTACATCATATAAAGGGAATACCCCGACACGGTATACTGCGCCAGCGCTTCACGATTAATTTTCATGTATCCGGGCTGATAACGACTTAACTCATCTAATACATTGAGTACGGGCTGATTATCAACAATTAATTGCTGACGCGACCAGTCGCGAATAAAACCTGGGTTAAGCGTTTGTGGTGGTTGAACATGATGCTGGCTTATGTGTGTTTTCTCGCCCGCTTGTAACTGCTCACATCCCTTCGTTTTAAGCGTGTTTTTTGTCTCAGCACAAACCTGTACACGAGATTCTGTTACGGTGACATCGGTGCGGCCATCACGTACACGCACAGTAAATTGCGTACCTAACGCACGGGCACTGCCTTGTTCACTCGTGACGATTAATGGTCGCGTAGCATCTTTAGCAACATCCAGTTTTATTTCACCTTGCAGCAGGTGAATAGTGCGTTGCGTATCAGTGTATTCCACATTAATGGCAGAAAAGGTGTTGAGGTGAATACGCGTTTTATCACTCAGTACAACAAGTTGATATTCCCCAACATCCGTCTGGTAATCTGAAAATAAACGACCAGATGATAAATAACCGGCAAGCATACTATCACTGGGCATGGTTTGTAAGCCAAACAAAAAGCCACATACAGCCAGGCTGGCAGAGGCTATCACACCCGCTGAACGCCTTCCCTTTTCATGAGCATTTTTCTGCACATTTTTTATTGCACTCGGCTCTGACAACACCTGTTGTAACGTACTGCGAGCCAAAGCAGATTCGACCGACTCGAACCTTGTCCAAATGGCATCCATACGCTGGTAAGCTTTGGCATTACCGGGCACTGAGTACCAGGTATAAAAAGCTTTTTCATCATGACTATCAGCTTCACCACTCTGCATAATGACATGCCATTGTGCAGCCTGTTCAACGGGTTCAGACGCTACGGATGTCATTTTTTTCCAGGCTTACAATCAGGCTGATCATTAGCATTAATATCATAAGTAAGCTGATAACAATACAACATGGATTTTGCTATATATTGCTGAACCATACTTTTGGAGACACCCAATTCCGTAGCAATGTCTGCCTGGCGCATACCGTCAAGCCGACACATTAAAAAAGCACGCTGGCACTTTTCTGACAAACCTTCAAGCATCTGAATAATGGCGGTGATTGTTTCGGTAATTATCGCCATATCTTCAGCTGAAGGAGCAACGGCTTCGGCTCCATGGTAATAGCTGTAGCTTTCAAGGTAACGCTGTTCAACTTTTTTACGGCGGGATTCATCAATAATCAACCGTGTGGCGGTGGTGGTTAAAAAACCTCTGGGCTCAGTGATTGCGGCTAAACTCGATAATGAAAAAAGACGAAGGAAAGTATTTTGCGCCACATCGGCCGCTTGGTATGTGCAACCCAGCCTGCTGCATAACCATCCGTACAACCAGTTATGATGATGACTGTAAATTTGATGTAGATGATCATGTCGGCCGGAGGGTATAGACTTGGATTGCATTACTAACAGCTAATGTAATTGAGAATGATTCTCATTATACATTTAAAACACTGCAAGGCAACTATTTAAAAGCTGCCTTGCAGTTTAAGGTCTAATTTAAGCCATACCTCACATGCTAAAATAGATACTGCAACGAAGTTTTAATTTCTCTTGGCCGCTGAGGATTTATACTCTCTGCACTTCGACCCTTGAAATACTCTTCATCAAACAAATTTGAGACAGTCAATCGGGTTATTAGGCTATGACCGTTGCTTAGTTTGTAAGCATATTTTGCACCTAAGTCTACGCGGTAGTAACTATCCAGATCAAAAGAATTTTGGTCATCGACTGGACGATCAGACTCATAGAAAACCCCGCCTTGTAATGACAACTTATGCGCTAATTTTTGAATAACTTTATAGTCAGCCCACACACTAAGAGATAACTCTGGCACACCTGCAGGTGCGTTTCCCACACGTAAAGGATCATCGTCTTTCTTAATTTTAGCATCAAGATAAGTAGCCGAGCCAAACAAACTTAAATTTTCACTGATTAAACCCGTTGTCGCCAACTCAACCCCCGAGTGCTTTTGCAAGCCCTGTTGTTCAATAGTGTTGTTTACTAAATCTTCAATCGGGTTGCCATCACGTTCAATAACAAAGGCAGCGCCTGAAATCAACAGGTCACCACTCAATGCTTCCCACTTCGCACCAATTTCGAACATTTCACCGACGGTAGGATCCAAGGATTCTCCATCATTGGAAAAACCACCGCTAACAGGTCCATTAGGCTCAAAACTCTCACTATACGATGCATAAAGTGATAGATTATCTCTAAGCAAATAAAGAAGGCCTGCACGAGGCGTGAAATTGCTTTGCTCATAACCACTACCATCATCACTGCTAGTTTCAAAGTCATCATAGCGGCCACCCACCAGTAATCTCCATTGCTCACCCAATTCAAGCATATCTTGAAGATAGTAGCCTTGCAGGTCTTCATTATCCGTAGACACAACATTACCTATTGCTATATTGGGGTCTGGAAAAGCTGGCCCGAATATATTACTACTGAATATCACTCTTTCAAAACCTTCAATTTCCCGGCCGTGATAGTCCGTTTTTGTCCGGTCATAACCAATAAGTATATTATGTCTAATAGATGCGGTATCAAATACCCCCATCACATCGGCGTAGTAGGTTGTATAGTCGTATTGGTTCAGACGTCGTCTAGCCCGAATAACGTTGTCACCTGTTACCGGGTCAAAATCCCGAAGTTGGTTGTCATAGCGATCTCGCTCATAATCCTGAAAACTATAACCCACTTTAATGTCCCAGTTTGAATTAAACTCATGAGCCAACTCAACCAAAACATTTGATACTTCAGAGTTGTAGTGTGTCCATGGTTGGTTGTAAATTAAGTCGTAAGGAAGAATGTCAAATACATCACCGTCGGAGCCGATTAAGCCATTGTCTTGTGGGCGATCATCACTGGTATTATCGTAGTTAAGTGTTAGCAAGGTTTGTTCGGTAATATCCCATGCGAGTGCAAGGCTATAAATATCTCGCTCCACTTCAAACGCAGAACCATCAAAAAATTCACGAAAGCTTTGACTGTCTTCAGAAATATAATTAAAGCGGTAACGCACCGTACCCGCCTCGTTTACAGGACCTCCAACATCCAGATGTATATGCCGTAACTCATTAGAACCTGCTGTTACTTTAATAGAACCGGCAGTTTCCTGTGGAGGTGCTTTTGAAACAAGGTTAATGAGTCCGCCCGGTGCCAAGGTACCATATAAAACGGAAGACGGTCCTTTAAGAACCTCTACTTTTTGCAATAGCTCGGTAGGCGGGCTTGAAAGATGAAAGAAGGTACGTCCGTCACGTAAGTAATTAGTACTATTGCTCAAGGAAAACCCCCGAATGCTATAGGATGAGTAAGCACCTAAAAAATCATTGTCTTTCTGCACACTAGAATCATTTTTTAGCACTTCATCAAGTCGAAAACTTTGCTGATCTGCTATTAATTCTTCATTAATCACGAGAGCCGATAAAGGCGTTTCCATAACAGGAAATGGCTGTTTAAGAGCACTACTAACGTTTTTTTCATAATAGCCTTCCGTGCCTATTACATTGCCTGAGGCTGACCCCGTCACTTGTACCGGATCCATCATAATAACATCACTCTGCTCCGATTCTGCAGCAATGAGTGTTACCGTATTACCTTCAATACTAAAGTGAATGCCAGTGCCTTCCAACAAATGGCTCAAGGCTTCAGATACTGAATACTGCCCCGTTAAACCAAGGCTATTTTTACCCTGCGTTAACGTTGCATCACCACTTAGATAAATACCTGACGCTTTTGCAAAACTATTTAAAACTTCCGCTAGAGGGGCTACTGGAATATTGACATCCCATTGCTGAGATCCTTCCTCAGTTTGGGGGCTACTTTCAACATTGGTTATAACACTAGTCTCAGCACTGGCATAAGATGACCAGACGGCAGGCAAAACAACAAAACCACCACAGGCAAACTGGATAGCAACAGCCAGAGCAGCAGGTTTGGCTGACGGGGAGCAAAATAAAGAATAACGGGGTAAAACTGACCGCATGGTTCGCTTAGGGAATGAGGGTCTAAAATGCATAAATTACGACTCCTGATAGTCAACTTCTAATAAAATTGTTGTGTCTATCATCTATACCGAACGAGCCGAAAAAAGGGGAACCTTTAATCTAAAATTATTTAAATATCATCCCAATAAGGGGTATCACCAAATCGATCAATTAAAAAATCGATTAAACTTCTGACTTTCAATGGTAGGTGTCGAGTGGGAGGGTAAACCGCATAGGCATGCATTGTGGGAACCGAATAGCCCTCAAGAACGGGAACCAGCGTATTAGAGGCCAAGGCATCCCAAACGATAAAGGTTGGTAATACTACAATGCCATGTCCTGATATTGCCATTGTCTTCAAAAAGGCACCATTATTAGCAATTACGTAGGGCTCTACATGAATGCTATGCTCCCGGTTTTCATTATCCTTCAGTCGAATACCCGCCAAGGGAGAGCTACCATACTTTAATATTTTATGATGTTTAAGTTGCTCTGGCGATTCTGGTTTTCCATGTTGATTAATATACTCTGGGCTGGCACAAAGTACATGTTTGATGGGGGCAATCTCTCTCGCCTGCATGCTTGAGTCTTCTAAGTGGCCTATTCGAAATGCAAGATCAACCCCCTCCTCTATAATATTCACTTTTCTATCAGAAAAATCGACTTTAATTTTCAGGCCCGGGTGCTGTTTAACAAACAAGTCAATGGCTGGAGCAAGATGGGAGAGTCCAAACGACATAGGTATGGCTAGTTTAAGAGAGCCTTCTAATGCCTGGGTTTTAGTCAACATTTGACTATCGAGCACTTCAACTTCTTCCAGAATAAGCTTCACTCGCTGGTAATACAGCGTGCCCGCTTCAGTCAAACTGGATTTTCTGGTTGTTCTGTTAATTAACTTCAAGCCCAGCCTGCCTTCCAATTCTCTTAGTCGCTTACTGACAGCCGACTTTGCCAAGTTAAGCTGTTCTGCGGCCTTGGTAATACTACCCGCCTCTACCACTCTGGCAAATACCTGCATACTTTCGAGCTGGCCCATAACATTGTGCTCATATTGAGAATAATCAATTCATATATTCTATGTTTATCCTTAATCGGTCAACAGATAATCTCATCATCACTGAATACAAAAGGGCGACAATCAGTGGCTCTTACACCCATTTAGTTGAGGATTAAAAAATGAACACATTACAAACGTTTGCGGCACCTTCAGGCCGCTTCTTCTTGGCTATTATCTTTTTTATGTCGGGTCTATCCAAGATTGGGCAATACTCAGGCACACAAGGTTATATGGAAGCAATGGGCGTTCCCGGCGAATTATTACCCTTGGTTATACTGACCGAAGCGCTTGCGGCTCTGGCTATCATCCTTGGCTGGAAAACAAAGTATGCAGCTATTGCACTGGCAGGTTTTAGTGTTCTGTCTGCCCTCTTTTTTCATACCGATTTCAGCAATCAAGCTGAGATGAATAACTTTATGAAGAACCTGGCTATTGCAGGCGGTTTTTTGATGATATTTGCACAAGGCCCTGGGGCTTATGCGTTAGATAATAAAGCCGTTAAGTCTTAGCAGTGAGTAAGTATCATAACGATAAATGATCAAATCTAGGCGTTGCTACCAGCAACCCTCGGAACAGCGACCCACGGAGGTCCTTTTGTAATGAATACCCAGCAAGAAATTCTGCAAGCATTTAACGACTTTCAAAATAATCGACTTTAGGAGCATATCATGGGACTTCTCGTAAACGGCCAATGGCAAACCGATTGGTACGACACAAAATCAACAGGCGGACGCTTTGAACGAAAAGCCCCCAGTTTCCGTAATTGGGTCACCGCTGATGGTAGCGCTGGCCCCTCGGGCATTAGTGGTTTTAAAGCAGAATCTAATAGATACCACTTGTACGTGGCATTGGCCTGCCCTTGGGCGCATAGAACAATGATCTACCGAAAACTGAAAGGGTTGGAAGCGATGATTTCGATGTCAGTGGTCAATACCTTTATGGGCGATGAAGGATGGTCATTTGAACCCGACGAGCATGTTGTTGCCGACCCTATTCACAACGCTACCTTTTTGCATCAGGTTTATACCGCCGCACAAGCAGATTACACAGGGCGAGTAACCGTTCCAATATTATGGGACAAAAAAAAGAATACGATAGTAAGCAATGAGTCACCTGAAATTATCCGTATGTTAAACTCTGCATTTGATGATGCAGGTGCTAAAGAAGGTGATTTTTGCCCACCTGAATTATTGGCTGAAATTGACGAGCTAAACGCGTTTATCTATCCCAATATCAACAACGGCGTGTATCGGGCTGGCTTTGCTACCACTCAAGGGGCTTATGATGATGCGGTTACAGAGGTCTTTAGCGCACTTGATACCTTAGAAAACAAGTTATCGACACGCCGCTATTTAACGGGAAAAACTGTTACAGAAGCCGACTGGCGCTTATTTGCTACTCTCGTTCGCTTTGACCCTGTTTACGTGGGTCATTTCAAATGTAATTTGCGCCGTATTGTTGATTACCCCCACCTTTGGGGATACGTGCGAGACCTTTATCAAGTCCCAGGCATTGCCGAGACCGTTAAGTTTGACATCATAAAGGCCCATTATTACGGCAGCCATGAAACGATCAACCCTACCCGCATTATTCCTGCCGGCCCTAATATTGATTTTTATGAGCCCCATAACCGAGACTCACTGTAATGGGAAAATTAATTGACGGCACGTGGTTAACCGACGAACAAGTACGCGCCTTTGAACAGCGTCAATACCAAGAGTCTAAGGGACGCTTCCAACGTGGAACCGCGTTGTTTAGGCATTGGATCACCCCCGATGGAGCGGCCGGCCCAACAGGTAATGATGGGTTTAAAGCGGAGGCTGGTCGTTATCACCTTTTTGCTGCGCTTAACTGTCCGTGGGCTCATCGCACTCTGATTTATCGCAATATTAAAAAATTAGAGGCCGTTATATCATTATCATTAGTAAAGCCATTACGGAGTGATGATGGCTGGGTCTTTGACCAAGAGTCCAGTCGCTTTAAAGATGAGCTTTATGGGCTTTCAGCTATGCATCAACTATATGTACAAGCCGTTTCGAATTTTACTGGCCGCGTTACAGTGCCCGTACTGTGGGATAAGCAACGAAAAACGATAGTAAGTAATGAGTCATCGGAAATTATCCGCATGTTCAATACGGCTTTTAACAACATTACTGGTGATTACCAGAATTTCTATCCGCCACATTTAGCGGCAGACATCGACACTCTAAACGACTACACCTACCACAACCTCAATAATGCCGTTTACCAAACAGGTTTCGCCAGAACACAAGAAGCCTACAATGAGTCTGTCGTTAAGGTATTTAAAACATTGGATAAGCTGGACGAACAGTTAAGCAAAAGCCAGTTTCTGTTGGGAGAACATATTACTGAAGCAGACTGGCGATTATTTCCGACACTGATTCGTTTTGATGTCGGCTACTTTAGTGCCTTTAAATGTAATATTCGCGCCTTAAGAGACTATCGCCATTTGTCTCGCTACTTAAAGGCCTTATATGCAGTTCCAGGCATCGCCGACACCGTAGATATCAAAGTGTATCAGGCGGGTTACCACTCGAAAAACCCATTGAGAAACCCTCACGGTATAGTGCCCGTAGGACTAGCGCCTTCGCTTTTCATATAATCTTATGATTTTGTATTGAAGATAACTATCAAAGAGAACTATCAATGAACAAGCTTGTTGAACAGGTCGCTAGGCGTTTTACGCCATCACCTGCGGTTTCCCCGTTGGTGAATGCGGAACTATTTAATGACAGTTTTTATCACCCCAACCTTGGAGGGATCACAAAAGGAGGAATGTCTAACCATTACCCAATGACCATTATGTCATTATCAGGTTTGGGTGCCATTGATGACGAAATTAAACATTTTCGTCATCAATGGCCAAGGTATCGCGCTCATATAAGGGATGATTTGGGTTTACGCGATATTAACGAGATAAATTTGGACAATTGGCCACTGTTCTTAGGTCAAACTCATGAACTACTGGCGTTTCGTCGCGTATTTAGAGAAGGACTCGACACATTGGGGTCTGAAAAATTCGTTACCAAAGCCCTGAACACAATGCAGCTATCACTGCCAATGGGCTTGTTCCATCCCCTTATTCAGTTAAGTTTTGCAACTAGCCATGGCGACCATGGACTCATAGCTAACGCATTGGCTTATATGGCCATTCGCTATACCAACTTGTTTATTCGTTCCCCCTGTATCTTAAATAATTCTGGAGTGAAGTCTATCACTGCACTATCAAGTTGGTCGATTATAAGACAACAAATGAACACAATAGCAATTCACTTCCAGCCCGCAGGTGGAACACTCAGAATTTGTGAGCAGCTTTGTAGTGAACCAAATATACAACAGCTATCGTTTGCAAAAGGTTTTGTCATTAACGAAGAAAATCTTTCGACAAGAATGATCGAAATCTGCCAGGCAAGCATACGGCTGTATTTACATGAACCAGCATTAACAACACTGCATGCAGTCACTTCGACTCAAGCGCTGGCCGACCTCACTTTACGCTACGGTACGCATGGATCAAATCGAACAACCTACGCGAAATTATGGTCTTTAATGTGGATTTGGTTATCTGGACTTTATCTAGAGAAAGGCGCGCCCGATAAACTACCCATTGTTGCTAGAGAAGCCAAAAATAAATTTGAGCACTGGGATGTGATTGCATTAAAAGCCAGAAGAATGCCGGAAGTACACCTCATTAAAATGGTGTTTAGCTGCAAATGGTTATATGAAAACATTGAATTAAATGAGATTTATAGAATTACTGCAATGAATATTATTACAGAAGGGAACGCACATCCAACCAGAGTTAAATGGACAGAACCGGAGAGCTTATTAAACCAAAATAGCGACATCAATTAAAAGCCTTTATTCACTCTCCTCCAGCGTAACCCACCAAGGTAATATGCGCCGAACCTTTACGGGCAATGCCTTTTCCAGCATCGTGAGTACATGGTCAATCTGGTTAACAGGATAGGTGCCCATAACTCGCAAGCCCTCAATCGCTGGGTCAACACTCAAGTGACCATACCGATAACGGTTTACCTCAGTAGAAAACTCTAAAAGACTGATATTATTAGCAATTATCAAACCTTGCACCCAAACCTCACGAGCACGATCAGCGTCCGTTGCTAGTTGAATGTTATGCTCGGTAAAGGTGGTTTGCTGTCCGGCTTGAATAATTTTCACCTTTCCTTCAACCGTACTGATTTCAACCGCGCCTTCGTATACAGCAAGAAAAGTGTCGGTGTCTTGCTGACGTACCGTAAATCGAGTTCCTAATGCTCGCATTCTTCCTTGTAGAGTTTTAATTAAAAACGGGCGCTGCTGTGGGTCTGCAGCTGTTTGTATCAGCACTTCGCCTGCCACCAGTGTAATTTGACGTACATCGAACTGATACTGCACATTAATGCCGCTGGCGGTATTAAGCCAAACCTGCCCGCCGTCTTGCAGCGCCACTTTTTGTATTTCGCCTATAGCAGTATGGTAATCAGCCCGCCAGACCGTAGTAAAACGCCAGGATAACAAACCCAGAACACACAACGCACCGGTCCCTTGCAACATTCTACGACGAGTCATGCGGTCAGTGCGCGCAGCGTTGAGCGTTTTACTGACGTCACCTTGACCCGCCTGCTGTGCCACCTGAAACCGCTGCCCAACCTTTTCAACAAAGTGCCACGCCGTCTTATGTTGCGGGTGCTGACTCACCCAGTTAACCCACTGCACCCTATCTTGCTCTGTTGCAGACTCATCGTTAAGCACTGCAAACCACTCCGCGGCTTGCTGCAGTGTTTCATGCTGTGGTACCCCTGCAGAGGTAATAACGTAACGGGCATTCGTATCAAATTCAGGCATCGAACCGAGCTTCAATCAGCACACATTCGAGCATAGCCCTGGCCATATACTTTTTCACCATGCGATCAGAAACACCCAGTTGCACGGCAATTTGCTTGTAGGTAAGGCCTTCTACCTGCGACAGAATAAACGCGGTGGCCACATTATCAGGCAACCGGCTCAGCATTTCGTCAATTTCACATAAGGTTTCGATAACCACCGCGTGGTCTTCAGGAGATAACCCCACTCCTTCCGGGCGTGCAGCCAGGGTCTCCAGCCACGCCTTCTCAACAGATTTTCTACGCCACATATCAATGCACAAGCCATCGGCTACTGTGCGTAAATAACGTCGAGCACCAGAGAAACTGTGGGGTTGAGGAGGTTTAGTCAGCAAACGCAGAAAGGTGTCGTGAGCCAAATCGGCAGCCGCTTCGTGGCAACCCACCCGCTTGCGCATCCAGCCATGCAACCAGCCATGATGGTGATTATAGAGTTGGCTTATCTGCTCATGACAACTGGCGGGCAGAATATATTGCGGTAATGCAAGATCATTGGGTGGCATATGTTGTACTGCAGACACTTAATTTAAATGCGAATGATTCTTATTATATAACTAGATAGCCTATCATTGGAAGTTATTTGTCTTCCACGTGACCAACCCGTCATTTGTTCCTATTGATCTACCATGATTGCTTTCAAGCGACACAGGGTCAGCTCCCCGATGTTCATTTTTTTAAAAATTCAACCATAGGTGTTTTTTAACTCACACCCAGTAATACGAATAATAATTCTTTGCATTAGACTTCTCATTACCATTTGCTTAACAAACAATTAGTTATAAATATTTATTCTAACAAAACGAATAATAACGGTACTCTTCACAATTACTCTAAACTAAGCTTATTCATCAAGGAGTCACTTCCTAGATCCTTTTATCAATAACTGGCAGTAAAAGGAGAATAGAAATGAAAGGTAATAAGGAAATCATTGGTTTTCTCAACGAATGTTTAGGCAATGAGCTCATAGCCATTAATCAATATTTTTTACATGCACGAATGTTTAAAAATTGGGGGCTAGAAGAACTTGACGAACATGAGTACAAAAAATCAATTCAAGATATGAAACACGCCGATAAGATTATTGAACGTGTGCTTTTTTTGGAAGGTATTCCAAACCTTCAGAAGCTAGGAAAGCTGTTAATCGGTGAACACACCACCGAAATGCTCGAATGCGATCTCAAATTAGAGATGGCAACCTTAAAAAAACTCAGAGAAACCATCGTTTTTTGTGAAGAAAATTCTGACTTTGTGAGTCGCGACATGCTTAGTGGCATTCTTGATGATGAAGAAGAACACGTCGATTGGCTTGAAACTCAGTTAGATCTCATCAAGAAAATAACGATTGAGAATTATATGCAATCGATGATGGATTCATAATCGACATAGGAGGATCAGCTTATGAAAGGCATGGATAAGTCCATTAAAGTACTAAATGAGCTTCTTGCTGGTGAATTAGCCGCGATAGACCAATACTTTATTCATTCTCGAATGTATGAGGATTGGGGCTTATCAAAGTTACATGAGCACTTAGAGCACGAGCATCAAGAAGAAACAGGCCATGCGGATGCGATGATCAAACGGATATTGTTTCTTGAAGGCACGCCGAATATGGTGAAGCGGGAAACGATTCATGTAGGCAAAGACACGCCCGAAATGCTGAAAAATGACCTTAAGTTGGAATATTCGGTGATTAAGAATCTTCGAGCGGCCATTGCCTTGTGTGAAAAAGAGCAAGACTTCGAAACGAGAGCAATGCTGGTTAAGCAGTTAGAAGACTCTGAAGAAGATCATGCGTATTGGCTAGAAAAACAGTTAGGCTTGATAGATAAAGTTGGCTTACCGAACTATTTACAGTCAATGATGTAATTGTTCCAACATTTGAGCGCATAATCAGAGGGGCGGTTATGCCCTTCTGACCCTCAATAACATTGCTTACTCAGACACAAAACTTAAACTGGTGATATACATTAAGCTGGCGACTTTCTTACCCGAATGCATAGCATCGGTTTCTATAGCATGAACACCGGACAACACAAAACGTCCTTTCTCTGTCAGTGTTACCTCTACCAGTCCCTTATTGTCACTTGTTAGCTCTATCTCTTTTTTACTGGGGGTAAGTAACATAAGCGCCTGATTTGCCAGCGGCTCACCTTGAAACAGGGCGGTAAACACATGACCACCTGAGGTTACTGGCACCAGCTCAAAAGTAAGTTTAGCGCTGGTTTCTGTACGACCTTCACGTGCTTCTAAAATGGCGCCTTGAAGCGCTGAATCCTCTTTCCAGAACTCCCACCACTCAACGTCATTCATCTCCCAGGGCTGCCACACCTGATCGGTAAACAGGCGCACATCACCTGCACGACTAACAGTCGCTGCCCAGTGATCGTCATTTTGACTGAGGGTGGCAGGAAGCTCACGATTATCGGTAAACACCCGTGCATTTTTTAGATTGTCAATTTTTTCACCCGTATCGGGTTCACCCGGCTCACCTAAATAAATACGTACCGGACCATCACCTTCGCGTTCCAACCATACTTCATGAGCGCTGGCGGTCACTGCTGAGAAGGCCAATATGCTGGTCAGCAGGGTCGCTTTAAAGCCAGAAAGAGATCGCATAGTGCTTCCTTTTAATAGTAGAAATTGAAGAATTTTTTGAATAATTCAAGTTGGAGTGCCACATCCGTTATTGTAAAGATGCTACCTTACCTGCAACAGACAATAAATACGAATAATTCTCATTCATAGCTTAAATATTTGAAGTTAAACCGTTAAATTGACTTGTGGATCATATAATTGCGCTGTACGCTGTTATTCAAAATAAAATTCAATATGCCTTATTTAATTTTTCTGGAGACCATGATGAAGAAAATAATCATTATTTTGACTGCAATGACATTGAGTGCATGCAGCACGATGAAAACAAGTTCAGACTATGATCCCAAGGTTAATTTTAGCGATGTAAAAACCTATGCATGGATTAAGAAAAAAACAGGAGAAACAACCTATCACCTAAATGGCTTAATGGATCAGCGTGTACGTACCTCCGTTGATAACCAACTACAGTTAAAAGGACTCACCAAGATTGACGCTGCCAGTGCCGATGTTCTGATTAACTATTTAACCAAGGTTGATAAGAAAATTGATGTCGATACTTTTAACAGCAGCTTTGGTTATCACCCCTACTATGGCCGAGGCGGTAGCATTCACACTCAAACAACGGTTCGTGAGTATGAAGTAGGCACACTTATTTTAGATATGGTTAACCGAAAGAATAGTAGCTTGATCTGGCGTGGCTCAGTGGCTGATACTATTCGTGATAAAAACACCCCAGAAGAGCGTGTGGAGGTAATCAACACAGCCATCATGAAGTTGCTCTTAAGTTACCCACCCAAATCTGTTGCTAAGTAATATTGAGTGTGAGTAATAGAAAAGCGGCACTTTAACAAGTGCCCCCTCTCTACCCAGCCTCAATTAGAACTCATAAGCAATAGATGCAACAAGATTACGCGGTGTTGAGGTACCCACCCTAATCGCCGCAAAATCATCAGATGATATTAAAGCCTGCGTCTGCCGGTACGATTCATCAGTAATATTGTTCACATTGAGCTGTATCTTCCATTTATCCTGTTTGTAATAGCCAGCTAGGTCAGCTTGTGTCCAGGCATCATACTTATCTCGGTTCTCAGTGCTTGTATATACCTCACCCTGATAGTAAATACCACCACCAACGCCAACATACCCTTTAGCAAGAGGGAATTCGTAAAATGTAAACAGGTTAAAATTATGTGGAGCAATGCCACCTAAGGTGTTTCCCTTAGGGAAATCACCAAAATCACCAACGCCCCCTTCAATTATTTCACTATCGATATAGGTGTATCCAGCCTGAACACGCCAGTTATAAGTGATATGACCCACCGCCTCCAACTCTAAGCCCTGGCTGCGAATCGCCCCCAAGTTTTCAAAAAAATATTCCTCTTCCGGCGCATCAGGGTTAACAACAAAGGCTAAATCCTGCTTTTCAGTTCTGTAAACTGTTGCTGTAAGTAAAACCTGATCATCGAACAATTGTAGCTTTGATCCTAGCTCCCAGGAGGTTGATGTTTCCGGGTCAATAACCTGGCCATCACCATCAAGAAGTCCTCCGGAGCGACTATAACCCTCTGAATAACTCGCATAAAAAGACAGATTTTCATCTACACTATAAACCACACCCGTTCGAGCACTAAAATTATTGTCATCATAGTCATTAAGCGTATCTTTGTAATCAGAATAACGCCCACCGATTAACCAAGCCCAATGGTCATTAAAAGTAATATAGTCAAGCACATTAATCCCACTTTCCTCAAACGCCTGATTTTTGGAAAATCCACGATTACGTATGCCAAACACGATATCATCATTAATGTGTATTTCTTCAAGCCCCGGCTCGACTGGATCTAAATTCTGACTAAAGTATTGCCCTGTTTCAACGTCGAATATTACTGCACGGTCAGCGCGAAAACCAGTTGACTCAGTTGAAAACTCTTCTTGTGATATTGATGCTAACATTTGATGTTCGAAACCAAAACCATCATAAAAATCAATAAAGTTCTTAATATCATAACGTGTTGTTTCTCCTTCACCGATTGATTTACGAGGGCCAATGGCAACCAAGTTAGCCACTGGAGTACCTACAGCCCCTACAATAACACCGCTATTTTCGTCCAGATACGAGGGAGAGGAATCAAAATTTGTTTTATCGTTTTTAGTCTGACTGAAGTTAGCCTCTATGCGCCAAGCATTGGTGAGCTGGTGCTCAGCCGTTAGATAAATACGTGAGGATTCTGCCTCGGTATTCCGGTTCCAGCCTGGAACACCAAAAAACTGACTTTCATTTAAACGGTCACCATAAAAATAACCTGTAATATTATTACCATCCAATACTTGCCCCCGATCCTGTGTATATTTGTCATCTATATATTCAAAACCCAAAACAACCTGAGTCGCCGCAGAGGGCATGTAAGCAATGGTCGGGTTCACCAACAATCGTTCACGCGAAACTTCATTACGAAAACCGTCTGAGTCCTGATAAGCGCTCACTAGACGATAAGCGAAAGTTTCACTATCACTAAAAGCTCCCGTTGTATCCAGTTCAAACTTTTTGAATGAATCACTACCTCCCAATAATTCAACGGTGGTCTGGCGCGCTAATTCAGGTTTTTTTGTAATGTAATTAATAATACCGCCTGGCTCACCCTGACCATAAATCAATGCTGACGGGCCCTTTAGCACTTCAATACGTTCAATATTGGCTGTTTCCGTTGAGGGAATATTTGAGACATTCAGAGAGTTATTTATACGAGCGCCATCTTTGTATATTGACTGCGACGCATCAAACCCCCGAATAGAGAACCTCTCTTCACCGCCGTTACCTGTTTTATATTTTGTTACACCTGCAACATTGCGAAGTGCTTCATCAACATTATTAACTTGCTGATCCTCCAACAAGTCAGCGCTAATCACGCTTATTGCCGCTGGTGTTTTAAGAATATCCAACTCAAGTCCAACAGCCGATTTGGCAACTGAGTTAGAGTTATAATCACGCGCATGAGCAGTAACAACAACATCATCCAATGCTTTAATGCCACCCTGATGAACTACATTAGAAGACAGTAAGTAACTGCCGTTAGCTTGCCTAACGGATGTTAAACCTGAACCCTGTAGCAGTAGTGACAAGGCTTCCTCCACACTATAACTACCATTAAGATCCTTACTCTTTAATTCTGCCGTAAGCTCATAGGAAAAAGATAATAAAATACCCGCCTCACGACCTAGTTGGTTAAGTGCTGCTTCCAGTGAACCGGCAGGAATATTATAAATGTTACGAGCGCTGGAGGTTTTAACGGAGGGGGTTGTGGCCTCTGCTAGCACCTCCATTGAGGTAACAACCATAGCCGCAGTCCCCAGTGTTGTAACCATAAATGCATTGGCAATAGTCGTCACTAGCGCTGTACGCGCAAAACGCCGTTCTGTATGAACAGCGGTATGAATAGATTGCTTCATCGGTTTTAATTCCTCATTAACGTTCATTATTTCGTTACATAAAAAGTTGTATCTACTCTCTATGTCCCGCGAGAAATAAAAACAGACCACTTTTATTTAATTTTTAATAAGAATTAAATAAAAGTTAACTAATAGAGGGATTAACAGTAACCCAGAAACGGGTCAGGTAGTCGATTTTTACCGATAGTGATACTTCCAATGCCTTAAGAATACGGTCGGTATTATCTAGTGGATAAGTACCAGACACACGCAAGCCTGCAATATCTTCAGCACAACGTAAACGACCATGACGGTAACGACTGAGTTCAGCCAGAAAGTCATCTAGTCGCATGCCACTAGCGACAATCATGCCCTGCGCCCAGGCAACGGCGTTAGCATCCGCTTGCTCTACCTTATTAATACGACTGGAATCAAAACGAACTTGCTCACCCGCGGATATAACGCGCCCCTCATTAATATCATGAGGTCTAATTTCCACCTCACCATCAAATACCGTCAAACTACAAAACGTTCCCTGTTGGCGCACAGCAAAACGAGCATCCAAAGACAATAAATCACCCTGTAAGGTTTCGACGATCATTAGACGAGGTGTGCTATCTAAGTTACTTTGACCCGTAGTAATCAATACCTCCCCTTTAACCAAACGAATACTGCGTTGCCTGTTATTGTCGAATACATTTAAAGCGCTATCAGTATTCATCTCTACCTTGCCGCCATTAGCTAACGTAACTACACGCCGCTCGCCAACGCCCGTGCTTTCATCCGCGACCCACTGTCTCCATGGCGTTTGCTCTTTGGCCGTCCAGACGGTGCCGCCAGCAAATAGCAATACAGACAGCGCCTTAATCCCCTCACGGCGCGATATCATATGGGGTTGTGTTAAAGATGTATGGGCAACAGCCCTTCCTGCCGATGAACCCAAGCCTTGAAAGCGACCGTTAATCATTTCAATATGCTGCCAGGCACGCTCATGATCAGCGTGCTGATCACGCCACTGCTGTAATTTCTGCCAAGTCATATCCGTATCGTCTTCGGCCTGTAAATCAACAAACCACTCTACTGCACGCATCGCGACCTGCGACGAAATATCGCCTGCAATACCTGCTCCCTCAATTTCTTCTTTGAGCGACTCAGCTTTTGTCAGATCTTCGTTCGACTCAAATTTCATCGCTGCAGCCTCAGTCAATCGTTATAGCAAAATAACAATGAGCACCAGCACGAACAAGGTATCGTTTAACTGTGGTCACTGAAACACTGAGCTTTTCGGCAATTTCTGCCTGACGCATGCCATCTAGTTGAGCATATAAAAATGCTTGCTTTACAGGTACCGGCAGGCCATCAAGCATTCGGTCGATTTCACTCAGCGTTTCAAGAAGAATGGCACGTTCCTCTACTGATGGAACTAATGCCTCAGGCACTTGAGCAAGCACTTCAATATAAACACGTTCTAATTGCTCACGTCGCCAGTGATTAGACAAAACCCTCTTGGCTATTGTCGTGAGGAATGCGCGAGGCTCACACAAATTTACTATTTGCTGTTTTTTCAGTAACCGAACGAACGTATCGTGACTCAGGTCTTCTGCCTTATGAGAACATCCCAATTTATTGTTCAACCATGAATGCAGCCACCGGTGGTGGTGGCTATAAAGCTCATGTACTTGCTGCTGAATGGCCAACTCACCGGATGACATACACACTCCCCTTCACTGCACAGGAATACTAAATACGAATAATTCTCATTATATATTGCAGAGCGCTATATTTGCAACGATGTGATGATTCAACGGGATAATAAATGACGGAAAGTCAATTTCTAGGAAGCAATCGGACCAGGTGGTCAAGCGTCTTTACTTTCGAGGGCTGAAAAATAAAGACGCTAGGTTAATGGTACTTACCAGCGGTGCGCATAGCTAACTTTGAGCGTTGCACCCAGTGCAGGCACATGACTGCTATTTTTACCGTTACGTAATAGTTGTCCATATACGGTGTAGTAATCATGGTTCAACAGGTTTTCGATCCCGATCGTAAAGGTTCCTTGTTCAGTTTGATAGCGGCTGACCAGATCCATAGTGGTATAGCTGTGCACTTCACGACCACCAAAACCAACTCCATCCTCAAAGGCATCATCGCGGCTGCCACTATAATTAGCCTGAAGACGGTTATACCAATTATGCACCGGCTTGTACTCCGCATAAATCATAGCTTGCAACGGTGGAATACGATAACCGTTAAGCGCTTCATAGGCGTTGTCGCTACTATTGTATTTTTCGCCTTTCATCCAAGTTATCTGAGTACCGGTTCCCCACTGACTACTGGGTTGATAGTCCAGGGTAAACTCTATTCCGTAAATGCGTTCCTTTTCTCGCGACTGGGTCAGAGAGAAGTTCTCGGTCACCACCCGCCCCAGGTCTGAACGACCGTAAAATAAAGCAAGGGTACCCTGCATACTATACCAATCACCACGAAAACCCACTTCATAGTTGTCGGTTTTTATCGGTTCCAGTTGCGACGATTCAATATTAAAGTCAGACTGAGCGTAACGGGTTTGCAGGCCGATATCCGGTAGTTCGAACCCTTGTGAAAAATTGGCATAAAGTTCTGCTGCATCGTCAAGAAAATAGACAATACCAGTATTCCACAGCAAATCATCATAGTCGACCTTGCCCCCTTTGATATCGTTCTGCTGACCCAAGGTGGTATAGTCGTCGAACTTCGCTGTGACTCTTTCGTAGCGAGTGCCAACTTCCCACTGCCAGTCTTCCCCAATGGCCGTTTCAAATTGGGCAAAGGTTCCAATACTAGTATGTAGAGTGGGAGGCATAAAGTTCTTGTCGCCCGTATCAACAAAGATGAGTCCACCACTCTGATCGTAGGTATCACCGTCATAGGTAGTTACCGGCATTTCAGTGTTCTCGCGGTTGTAGTCCACCCCCCAACGAATACGACTTAAATCGCTTACCGGTGTGGCGACCGTTGCCCTGCCGCCAGTGGTGTCAGACTCAACACGACTCTGCGCAAGGTGAGCCCAACCACCGTACGGACGACCGTCGAACGGCGAAAAGCGGGTTTCGTAGTCACGATAGTACAGCTGACTATTAACGGCGCCGATAACAGTATTTTCCACCTGCCAGTTCAGGCTGACCTGGCTGTTGCGGCTCTGAGTCTGTTCGTCCAGCTGCAATCCTTTTTTTGCTATCGCACTGACACTACCTGCGGGTTCGTTGTTAACGATGGGGTCGGAAATATAATCGGTGTCCTGCTCCGATTGGTAATGGTTGAAGCTGAGAGAAAGTTTATTACTATCGTCGCCATAACCGAAACGTCCACCGACGTTGTAGTTATCACTATCAGAGAGGTCACCCTGACTGGGGTCTGGAGCAATGCGCCGCCCATTCGCGTCGTAAAGCCCCTGAGTACGCTGAGCCGCAATATTGAAACCGTAGTCTAATTTGCCACTTTGTCCGCCAAAATCATGTTCAATCTTGCCCCCCAAAGCATCTTGCTCAAGCTGGGTAAGAGAAGAACCCAAACCAATGGTGGTTTCATGACCGCTGCTACCGCGACGGGTAATGATATTAACGATACCACCGCTGGCGCCAGCACCAAATACAGCACTACTGCCTCGAACCACTTCGATACGCTCAATATTAGCAGGGTCAATGGTCATCAGCTGACGACTGGCGTTACGATTGGTGTTTTGTGGCACTCCGTCAATCAGCACCAGCATATTTCTGCCGCGTAGCGTTTGACTGTAAATGGTATTGGTCTGGCTACTTGGAGCCATGCCGGGGACCGTTTTACTTAACAACTCTGCCAGGTTCTGGCTAGTAGCCTGATGTATCTTTAAGGCCTCTCGGTCGATAACCGTTACCGCCCGGGGAATTTGTTTACGGCTTAGATTCTGACGTGTAGCCTCAATAACAAGGGTGTCCAGCGCCACCGGCGCGACCGCACCGACCTCTTGCAAGGTAATGGTATTGGCATCACTGTAGTGCCAGCTTAAACCACTTCCTTGCAACAACGTTTCGAGGGCTTGTGACACTGAATATTGCCCTGTTAACCCCAAACTGCTTTTCCCCTGTGCTAGCCGGGCATCTGCAGACAGTAAAATTCCAGCCTGCCCCGCAAACCTAATCAAGGTCGTACTTAAAGCACCTGCCGGAATTTCATATCGCGTTGTTTGATCGCTAGTTTCTTGAGAGCTTGTTGCTTGAGAGCTAGCTGTTTGAGACGTGGCGGCTGGTTCTGCGGCCAATGCACCAACACTGAATGGGGCGACGTTAATCGTAACCCCCAGAATACCTGTACGAATCGTTGCACTAATAACCGTGTGCAGTCTATTTTTAACATGCCTGCGTTGACGCGACGTCTGCATCATTTTTCTTCTCCTGAATGGTATTTTGTGACTGTTAATAGTCTTGCCAAACGAAAAAGAAAAAGGGGAACCTTTTAATACAAAATAAATTAATACTTTTGTAGCTAGCTCTCTTTTCGCTCAATGTTAATCCACCATGACAGTGTACGCTTCACACTTACAGGTAGAGACTCCTCTAGCGCCTTCAAGATCCGTTCGATATCCTGCAACGGATAAGCCCCCACTAGACGCAGATTGGCGGCGGCGGGGTCACAACTTAAATGACCTGGGTAATAACGATTCAGCTCGTCAATAAAATCACCCAACGGCATATCATCAGCCAGAATAACGCCATTAATCCATGACGACGCAGATGGATTAAGGCTTGAAACAGGGTTTACATGAGCAATGCTGAAATACACCTGCTGCTCGGCTTCCACACGTGTAGCCTTTGCATCGCGCTTGGGTTTTATTTCCACCACCCCCTTAAATACCGATAACAGTATTTGGTCTTCAACTATCCGAACACTGAACCCCGTACCTAACGCCGTCAGTCGTCCGATCGCTGTATCTACTACTAGTGGACGCTTTAAATTGCCGCTGCCTGGTACGGTTTCTATATGAACTTCCCCTTTGAGCAACACAATTCGCCGCAATGTAGGGCTATAGTCGACATCTATAGCGCTAGCCGTGTTGAGCCACAGACGACTACCATCATCAAGGTTAACCTGCTGAATACCTCCATATTCTGTACGATATTGAGCCCCCCAATGCTGCTGGCGAGCCACTTGCCAACCCGAACCTCCCACAGCACAGAACAGCAACATAGCTTTTAGTGCTTGCCGCCGCGTAAAGCCCGTATCACCTAACACTGCACGGGAAGGCACGCTAGGCAGGTCGTTAAACTGATGGCTGATTCGCTCTACCCGCTGCCATACCTGGCGGTGTTGCGGGGTCGCGTCCAACCACTGAGACCAGTCTTCGCGCTCTTGTTCAGTTACCGTTTCAGACTGCAACACCGCAAACCATTCTGCGGCTTGTTGCAATAATTCATAATCGGTTCTGTTGTTTTCCCCTGCCTGCAATTTCATCAAGCATCACACTCGGTAGCCGACAAACAATGTAACATGGCTCGTGCCATATACTTTTTAACCATACGTTCGGACACATCCAGGCGTTGTGCGATATCTTTATAAGTGAGACCGTCTAGTTGTGAAAGAAGAAATGCTTGGCGAACACGGGAAGGCAGCCCCTTCAGGGCTGCATCAATCTGCATCAGTGTCTCAATCACTATCGCATGAACTTCGACAGAAGAGACTACCGGTGCAGGCAGAGCCTCAAGCGCTGAAAGGTACGCCTGCTCAACATCACGGCGCCGCCACAAATTGACCACCAAACTATGGGCTATCGTAGATAAATAAGCACGCGGCTCACGCAAATTTAATGCTTGCTGCTTTTTCAGTAATCGGACGAACGTATCATGACTCAGGTCTGCGGCCTGATGAGAACACCCCAATTTATTACTCAACCATGAATACAACCATCGATGGTGATGACTATAAAGCTCATGCACTTGCTGTTGAATAGTTTCTTGCTGAACGGCTAGTTCGCCTGATGGCATGAGCACCTCTTCCACTACACAGGACCCTCTAATACGAATGATTCTCATTATATAAGATTTAGTGTCACATTTTCAATAGGGCCTCTGAATGAAAGTCAGCTCAACACTTATGCTGAATAGCCATACCCTCAAATACCAGAAGAAAACAAAAATGCTGGTAATCAACATCCCTTATACATATAATGCGAATCATTATCATTTATATTACCACTTTCATTACCGAAGTATACAATCATGAAAACCTCTTTGAAGACCCCCTTCTTTCTAGCTAGTTTAATGTTGATGGGCAGCACGACTTTTGCGTCAACTCTCATCGAAAAGACACAAAACCAGATTAACAATGCCACTCAGAAGGCCGCCCAAACACAGAGCAAAATCAATAAACTCGATGAACAAACCACTGAAGACTACTACCGCTATATCGAAACGGTACACCGCGCTGAACAAATCGAAGCATATAATAACCAGTTACGTCGTTTAGTAGACTCCCAGGAAACCGAACTCAAAGATTTGGCAGCTCAAATTTTCTCACTTGAAGAAACTGATCAAGCAGCCCTTCCTCTTTTAGTTAACATGAAAGTGATGCTCACAAGATTTGTACACAGCGACCTTCCTTTTTTGGAAGAAGAACGTGCCGCTCGACTCGTTCGACTGCAGAAACTACTCGACAGGGCTGACGTTAGCATTGCGGAGAAATACCGCCAGATTCTGGAAGCCTACCAAATTGAAGTGGAGTACGGCCGAACCCTTGAGGCCTACAACGCCCCCCTTAACAGCAATAACATCACTCGCGATGTTACTTTTCTAAAACTGGGCCGTGTAGCGCTTTATTATCAAACCGCAGACGGTAAAGAAAGTGGACTTTGGGATAAAAAGAATCACGACTGGAAGCAACTTGACCCCGGCCACCGCTGGTCCATTCAAAAAGGTATTCAGCTCGCAAGGCAACAAACGGTGCCTGAACTCCTTGATTTACCACTATCAATTGACACCCTGATTGATACCAGCCTCACCAGCGTGGAGAAGTAATAATGCCTGTTGATAGAATCGTTATGTTCGTAAAAAAAACCCTCTGTACCAACAAACTTCATGTTCTCTTGCTTGGTTTACTGTTATCAGCTCTCAGCCACTCTACACCGAGCCAAACAGATGGCGATTTAAGAGCGCTATTGGATGAAGTGAAAACTCACATTGCATCAGATGCTAAAACCGATTTGGACCGCCTAACGGTATTTAGAAAAAACAAACAAGACCAAGTTAGATTACTAACCGAGGCGCGTAATCGGCTAAAGAAAGCAGAGCTGATGCAAGAATTCTTAAAGGAGACCTTCGATCAAAACGAAGACTTTATCGCCGAGAAAAACGAATTACTAATCACCCGCAGTGGCCAGCTAGGTGAAGTTTTTGGTGTTGTAAAGCAACAGGCAAAAGACTTAAGTGGCGTATTACAAGATTCACAAATTAGCGCCGAATTTCCAAACAGACTCGAAGCACTTGAGTTTGCAGATAAGAAACGAATACCAAGCCTAAAAGAATTAGAAAACCTCTGGTTTCTTTTACAGCAGGAAATGACTGCCAGCGCAGAAATTAAAAAAATTAAAACCAACATTACCCTTGCCAACGGCCAGCATAAAGAAAGCGAAGTACTGCGCATTGGGCCTTTCAGCGCAATCACATCACAAGGCGAATTCTTACAATACCTACCAGATGACCAACGCCTGCGCGTTTTGCCTCGTCAGCCTAGTCAAACTATTCAAACACAAGCGGCTGACTTTTATAACGGCCAACATGACAGCCTAGTTATAGACCCTAGTCGAGGTAACCTGCTAGAGCTACTGGGCAGAACACCTACCTTAAAAGAAAGAATCCAACAAGGCGGCCTAATTGGGTACATCATCATTAGTTTAGGTGTAATTGGTTTACTGGTTGCCCTTTGGCGATTACTCACCATTATTAGCACAGATGCTAAGGTGACTAAACAACTCAAACAAATGAACAGCCCCATAAACAACAACCCCTTGGGTCGTATTTTTATTGCAGCATCGATCATTAAATCCGTTTCTGCAGAAAAAAATAAAAGCGCTGAAGCCATTCAAAATGAAAAAGAAATTCGCATTGATGAAGCACTGCTAAAAGAAGCCCCTAAACTTGAACGAGGCCTAACATTGCTTAAACTTATTGCTGCTGTGGCTCCTCTTCTCGGCCTGCTGGGAACGGTCACCGGAATGATTGGCACCTTTCAAAGTATTACCCTATTTGGTACCAGTGACCCCAAAATGATGGCCGGTGGTATATCCCAGGCACTGATGACCACCGTACTCGGACTGTGCGTGGCTATTCCCTTGCTGTTTGGTCACAGTTTAATCGCCGCCCGCACGCGTGCATTGTTGCAACTTTTACAACAGAAAACACTGGCGCTTACCCTTGACAACGACGAGCAGCCAAACAACAGTCCTACAGCAAAACTAAACAGCCAGCCTGAAGGCCTACCTGATGCTGCTTGATTCGGCTTCTTTATTTCCATCACTCAACGCCTTTTTTCACGCAGGAGGCCCAGTATTAATACTACTGGCCTGCGTCGCATTAACGCTCTGGAGTTTGTTACTAGAGCGCTTATGGTTCAGGTTAAGAACCTTCCCAAAACTAAAACAGGTGTGCTTGTCTAATCCGTTACGTAGTCAACAACTCATACAGTGCTGCGACTTGCAGCTCAGTATTAATTCGTCGTTACCAATCATAAAAACTCTGGTTGCTCTTTGCCCTTTAATCGGCCTACTCGGAACCGTAACAGGCATGATTCACCTATTCGATGTAATGGCTCTCAAAGGCACAGCCAACCCTCGCTTAATGGCATCAGGTGTCGCAAAGGCGACGTTACCTACGATGGCAGGCATGGTCTTGGCCGTTTCCGGGCTAATGTTTTACACCTGGCTTATGCGCTGGAGCCAATTGCAGCTGAGCACTCTAAATCTATTGAGGAATAAATAGTGAGAAGTCGTCTTAATCTCGATTTATCAGAAAATGACAATGAAATCGACATGACTCCGATGTTAGACATCGTTTTTATCATGCTAATTTTCTTTATCGTCTCAAGCAATTTTATTCGGGAAGCCGGTGTTGATATTAACCGCCCAGCTGCCGATACCGCAGAGCAAAAAGAAAATGCTGGAATCATGATTGCTATTACACCCGATGACCAGATATGGCTAGATCAAAAACAAACCGATGTTCGCATGATTCGACCCACGCTTGAAAAACTAAAAGTAGAACAACCAGACGTGGGTGTATTAATACAAGCTGATCAAAACGCCAAAACCGGCATGCTGATTAAAGTAATGGATCAGGTCAAGCTAGCGGGCATCGAACAAGTTGCAGTAGCAACAAAAAATGGAGCGAATTAAAATGAGAAGCCTCTGGTTTCTACCACTCGCCAGTCTGGTCGTTTTCGCTTTATTTTTATTTATGGCACAACTAGCGGGGCTCGGTTCACCCCATGAGTTTCATCACGAAGAATCACTCACCATTAATATTGGACGCATGCGATTTGACAGCGACTTAAACGTGCGCGAACGAATGCGCCCCCCACCCCCCATGCTGGAGTCTCAACCCACTCAAGAGCAAGCGGTTAGCGCACCGAAACAAGCACTACACGTAGGTATGCCAGATATTACTCCGACGATTGCACCCCTAAGTCTTGATATAAAGATGAACATTGGTGGAGACCTCAGCGCGCTCAAGGCAATCAACCTGCAACAAGTCAATACGATCGACATGAACCTGGCCCAAGCACCAATCACTCGCATTAATCCGATGTACCCACGCAGAGCATTGCAGCGAGGTCTTGAAGGGGAAGTCACTGCTGAGTTTACCGTCGACCCGGAAGGACGTGTATTGCCTGGTTCGCTCAAAATCATTGCAACGAGCCCTCCAGGGGTTTTTGATAAAAGTGTCAAGCGCGCAATTATGCGGTGGCGGTTTAATCCTTACATTAAAGATGGACAAGCACAGTCTTTTAGAACCCGTCAAAAACTCTCATTTAAGATGCAATCATGACTATTTTGAAAACTGTTTTGAAAACCTTAGTTGAACCACGAGCACGCAGCATTGGGCAAGGCATACAACGGTTCTTTATAAGCACTTTGGTACTGTGTTTTATCAGTACATTGGCGTTGGCAGATAATAAACATCGACTGTCTCCCCGTGTACAAAATTTACTTCTTCAGGCGCAACAAGTATTTGTCATTCCTGCAAAAGAAAACAAAAAAACGGCAACCGGTACCAATACGAACATCGACACCACAACAAACGATGAGGCTACGTCATCAACAGAACCTACGCCAAAACAGTTAACTGAGCAGTCCGCGGCTGCAGTTGTGAAGTTACAAACTCTCAGTCTTAATGACTATGAACAGGCGCTGTTCCATAAAATTCAGGCTAGCATTGCGTTACACCAGTCTAACTATGAAGAAGCTTTAATACAGTTTGAAAAAGCATGGAAGATCAATATTTTTGAAGCGTCAGAGCAACGAAAGCTGCAGCATATAGTGTCCCAACTTGCATTCAATCAGGAAGATTGGAAAAAAACCATTCAACTGATGGAAGATTGGCTAATCTATTCTAACTTACAAGTGATAGCACATAAGAAAGCAGAAGAGCAGGCTGCAGCATCAAGTGAAAACCAGAAAAAGGACACGCCCAAAACATTAATCATCTCAGCTGAAGATTATCTTATTCTCGCTCAAAGTTATGCGAAACTGGAACAGTGGTCTTCTGTTATTGATCCCATCACCAAGGCCATTAGTCTTAAAGATCCCGCACCGGAAAGTTGGTATCAACTCGCTTTGGCAACCCATCAACAGCTTAAACAGGATAATGAAACTGTTGCGCTTTTAAAAACCATCCTGCCTATTTACCCCAAAATGCAATATTGGGAACAGTTGGCAGCGATCTATCATAAGACCGAAAAATTTGACCATGCGCTTGCCGCATTACGCGCGGCCCACCTTGGTGGGTATATGGAAAAAGAGAGCCACTTTATTTGGCTAGCCCAACTTGCTATGCGACAAAACAACCCATTACGCGGAGCAGAGGCGTTAAGTGCCGCGATTCAAAATGGCCAGATAAAGAGCAACAAAGCCAACCTTAAATTACTGGCCAATGCTTGGCTATTAGCCAGGCATTACAAAGAGTCCTACGCCACTATTGATCAACTATTGAAGATTGAACCCAACAATAAAGAGTCCCAAAAGTTACAGCAACAAGTGGCGCAATATATTAATCGTCAAGAATAATCACACCAACCAAAACCGGCAAGGACGCCGGTCTGAGCAGGTCATTAATTCATGTTAGAAGCACGCGCAAAAGCCCACATTCTCATCATCGAAGATGACAAAATTCTGAACGAACAAGTAGCGGACTTACTTAGAGAAAATGGCCATAAGGTTGATCAGCACTTTGACGGTGACAATGGTTTAGTTGCGGCCATTAGCCAGCCGTTCAACCTAATATTATTAGATGTACTGCTTCCTGGTTCAGATGGTTTCTCCGTGCTCAAAAAACTTAGAAAAACACATCAAACGCCGGTGATGATGTTAACCGCCTGCGGAGCAGAAGAGGAGCGTATAACGGGTTACAGCCGAGGCGCTGATGATTATTTATCAAAACCATTCAACACTACTGAGTTACTGCTTCGCATTGACGCGCTTCTCCGGAGAACCATGAAAAGCAAGGACACTCGTACTGCAAGCCGTGAACTAACTGTCGATTCTTTACACCTTAATCGTCATCATCAGAGTGTTAGCGTGAAGGAATGCCCAATCACCATAACCCCTATTCAGTTCAAGCTTTTATGGATGCTGGTGACTCACCAAAATGAAGTATTAAGTAAACCGTACCTCTACCAACTAGTACTCGAACGTGAATTTAGTCCCTATGATCGTAGTCTCGATATGCACCTTAGTCGGGTTAGACGCAAACTAACCGAAGCAGGCATTGCAGCCGACCGCTTACAAACTGTTCACGGTAAAGGTTACAGCTTTGTATGAACAAACGACTGTTATGGAAACTCTGTAGCACAATAGCTGTAGGCACTGTAGCGCTATTCTGGGCCATTAATGTACTATCACTGCTAACCGAACATGAAATGAGCTTTATTGCGAAAGAGCACCAGAAAACACTCATTAACTACGGAAAACAGGCTGAACAGCTCTACCTTAACAATAATATTGATGCTTTAAACACTTGGTTAACTACATTACAAGAGCAAGAACAAACTTGGGCGGCGGTGGTGAGCTCTCATATAGAGCCACTGGAAGGCAGCACACTTTCCTCACAGTTTATAGAAGGGTTCAGTCTGGGACGCTCTGTTAAGTGGAAGATACATTTATACTTCCAGGAAAACCCTATTCTTGATATAACCTTCGAAAATGGCACGACCCATTTTCTCATCAAATTACCACAACGGATGCGCCCCGGTGCCTATTGGAAAGGGACCGACATCATACTTCAAATTGCCCTGCCACTCGTCCTTTTGATTATTCTGAGTGTAGTGCTTTACCGTCATGTTATGTCGCCCCTAAAACAACTGGAACGTGCTACTAGAAAATTTAGCGAAGGCAACTTTGACGTACGAGTACGCTCCTGCCTGGGCACGCGAAATGATGAATTAACAGCCTTGGCTGATACATTTGACCGTATGGCGGAACGGACTGGCAAGCTAATAACCACTCAACGCCAATTAATCGCAGACCTCTCACATGAATTGCGCACTCCCCTTGCACGAATAGAGCTGGTGATTGATAGTGCCGAACGAAAAAATGCCTTCAAAGAAGCCCTTTCGCGTATACGAAAAGAATCCTTAGTAATGCGTAAGTTAGTAGAAGACACGCTAACGCTGGCCTGGCTGGAAAATGAAAAGCCTCAACTCAATCAAGAAACTCTCGACTTGGTCGACTTGGTTGATAGCATTGCAGAAGATGCGCGCTTCGAATTCCCGCAGCACACCCTTACCAGCCAACTACCTGACCATGCTGAAATTACCAAGAGTGACCACCGTTCAATAGGTCAGGCTATTGAAAATATTGTGCGAAATGCACTCCGTTACACCCCCTCAGGGGGGCAGGTAAAGATTAACCTCCAAGCAGAAGGTAATCAATTTAACCTAACCATTCAAGATGAGGGGGCAGGAGTGCCTAAACAGCACCTTTCTGATATTTTTACCCCCTTCTTTCGTGTTAATAAATCTAGAGACCGTACATCAGAAGGATTTGGCCTGGGATTAGCACTCGCTCTACGTCATATTGAGGCCGTTGGTGGAACAATTAATGCCAAAAACCTTCAAGATAGCGGATTAGAAATATCAATTCTTATCCCTCAGGAGCAAATGTAACAATTGTAAAAGCGCTGTATTTTAACCAGAAAGTGAATGATAATGATTCCCATTAACATTCACTAAGTATCTACAGAGGTAGTAGTAATGCCCCAGTTAACACATCTAACTAATAAATATAGGCTTAGCCTTCTGGCTGTATCAGTGGCCAGCGCAATTAGTACACAGGCTATAGCTCAGGAAACTACAGAAGACGTTCGCGGAACCGAAATGATCGTGATTAAAGGTCAGGCCACAGGGGGCATCGATAACCTGATAACATCATTAGACCTTGAAAAACTAACAGCCTCTAGCTTAAGCGAAGTATTTAAGTTAGACCCTCAGGTTAATGCGGGTGGCGCAGTAGGCCTTGGTCAGAAACTATATCTTCGTAATATTGGGGAAAATGCGTTAAATATTTCGGTTGATGGTGCAGAACAAGCAGGTGCCGCATTCCACCACGCAGGTCGTGTGGCTATAGAACCTGAATTATTGAAACAAGTTGAGATTGAAGCAGGCCCAGGTAGCGCAACGGCTGGCTTCGGTGCTTTGGGTGGCTCGATTCGTTTTGTAACCAAAGACCCAAGTGACTTATTAAACGCAGGTGAGCAAGCAGGCGGCTTGGTTAAAGGTACTTATTACACTAACGGCGAAGGTTATAAAGTATCAACAACGGCTTTTGCCCGTGATAAGTCTGATACCGTAAGCATTTTGGCCAGCGTCATAGGTTCTGACTCTGACTACCTGGAAGATGGTAACGGTGATGACATCCAGGGTACAAACAGTGAAAACCTTAATGGTTTTGTAAAACTGGTTGCTAATTTGACTGATGAGCAGAAGTTATCTTTGAGTTATGAGAGGCTCAAGGAAGAAGGCGATTTACCATTCCGTCCTGAGTGGATCGTTACTCCATTAAGTTATGAGACACCTACAGAAGTCACACGTGACACGGCCATTCTTAATTATGAATTTAATTCAGCAAGCAATGATCTTGTAGATGTTATGTTCAATCTTTATAACACAGAGAATGAACAGGAGCGCGAAGTTTCCGGGGGGCCTAATGTAGACACTGAAACTGTAGAGAGCCTTGGTCTGACGCTTCAAAATACGAGTTTGGTTGCTAATCATAAGTTAATTTACGGTATCAACTACCGTGATGATGAAAGTAGTTATTCAGGCAATATAGACAAGACTTATAATGGTAAAGAAACCGGTGAAGTTAGGGGTGTTTATCTTCAAGATGTAATTGATGTAACTAATGAGCTTACTCTTTCAGCTGGTGCTCGTTATGATGAGTATGAAGTGGATGAAGAAGCCGCTACTACGAATCTTGAGGATGATGCTGTAAGTCCGAATATCAGTGCAAACTACGAGGTTACATCAAACTTCAGTGTAAGCGCTGGTTATGCTCAAGCATTTCGTGGACCTGTAGTAAGAGATGGGTCTTTAGTTTATTCATCCCCTAGAAACGTTAGAGATCCTGATTTAAAGGGCGAAACGTCTAAAAACTATGAGCTAGGGTTTGATTATAGCAACCAAAACTTTGGATTATCGGGTGGCGTTTATTCCTTAACCATTGAAGATGCAATTCTAACTAAAGGCTATACAAACGCTGATGATGATATCGAGACGACTGGCTTCTATGTTAAGGCTGATTATGTTTGGAATAACTTAACAGCAGCACTTGGCTTTATCAGTGCCGACACAGAAATTGATGGTCAGGATGCTTTCCGTTATATAACAGGTTCAACCGCCACATCAATGGGCAATAAGTTAATTGCTGATATTTCTTACGACGTTAATAATGACTTATTAGTTGGCTGGACAGCAGAGTTCGTTGAAGGCATTGACATCTCAGTTAATGACGACTGGAATGACCCTGCGTACCCTATCTCGGACTTTACGAAGGCAGGGTATGGCGTACATGATATCTATGCACGCTGGCTACCCACGTCAAATGAAGATATTACTTTAACACTAACCGTTAAGAATATCTTTGATAAGCAGTATATTGATCAAGCCAGTACTGAAGACCTTTCAGGCTCACCAGGCTATGAAAGCATTGTTGGTCAAGCTGAGCCAGGGCGTGATTTTCGTCTAACGGCGGCATGGCGTATCTAAATCTTTAGTTTTGAGTTGCTTTCGGGTGGTGCGTCCTTCCTTTCGCTATCATTCCGAAAGCGCTCTCTTATTTATTCTGAAGTAGATTTTACTAGTATAGGACATGTACATCGGCAAGGATGCCACCTTTCATAGAGTTGTGGGTTAATGAATACAACATTTAGGTGCTTCACCAAGTTATTAAAGTTTATTACTGCGATCTCTATTTTTAGCTGGGTTACTTTCGCAGAGGCCTCATCTCGCACCGTGATCGATTTGGCTGGGCGTGAAGTGACCCTTCCCGCAAATGCAGAGCGAATTATTTTAGGCGAAAGCCGCTATATACCCGCATTGGCTATTGTTGAAAAAGACCCGATTTCAAAAATTGTTGGCATGTTGGCAGACCTTAAACAAACAGCTCCCGGCACTTATCGCCAATTTAAAAAAAAATTTCCTGACATTGAAAATATTCCTCTGATTGGTCATACCTCAGCTGATTCTTTCAGTGTCGAACAGGTATTAACACTTAGAGCAGACGTGGCTATTTTCGGCTTAGAGGGGCACGGGCCCACGGCCAGGGACGCCCACGTAATAAAACAATTAGAGCGTGCAGGCGTTGCGATCGTGTTTCTTGATTTTCGCCGAGACCCTTTGGCGAATACCCCCAAAAGCATTGAACTCTTAGGTAAAATTTTTGGGCAGGAGCAGCGTGCAGAAGAATTTAATCGCTTCTATAGTGAACAGTTGAAACGTGTGACTGATGGTTTAGCGCAGCGGGATAGCTCACTTACCCCTACCAGTGTATTTATTCATAGCCGGGTAGGCTTAATGGATATGTGTTGCGAAACGATGGTACGTGGAATGATGGCAGATTTTTCTGATCACGTGAACGCCAATAACATTGCTAAACCCATCGTACCCGGTGCGGCAGGTGTTATGAATCTGGAGTACTTGCTGACGTTTCAACCGCAGGTCTACATTGCGACGGCAGTAGGCTCGAGGGACACCTGGGCCGCTGGTCATACCTCCCACGCAGACAACATTCCACCTTATATTGTATTGGGAGCCGATGTATCTGAAGAGGTGGCCAGGGCGTCTTTTCAAAACGCTGTGTCTGCACCTAATACGCGCGGAGTGAAACAGTTGGAGGCCGTTAAGCAAGGGCGAGCCTATGCTATCTGGCATCATTTCTATAACACACCTCTCAATGTTGTTGCTGTTCAGGTATTTGCTAAGTGGTTGTATCCAGAAACTTTTCAGGCAATGAATCCGGACGCTACCTTAAATGAGCTATACGATCGCTTTCAACCGTTTCCGGCACAAGGAACCTATTGGGTGAGTCTGAAAAAGAGTACCTCTGGATCTGATACGACTGTAATTGCTCAGCCTGACAAGGCAGGAGTTCAATAATGACCAAAGCGCTCATACCTGCTTCCGATACAGAAAATAAGCTTTCCGATCAGTATAAAAAGTTTATCTGGAAGCGAATGTTGCTGCTGATGATACTGGTGGCAGCATTGGTGTTATCACTGATCATTGATATTGCCACTGGCCCAGCACAACTGAGTTTTTTAGACGTGCTATCTGGCTTAATCTATGGTGTTGATAACCCAACCACTGAAGTCATTATCTGGGATATACGTATGCCCTATGCCTTGATGGCATTGGTGGTGGGTGCGTGTTTAGGGTTAGCGGGGGCTGAAATGCAGACCGTATTGAATAACCCGCTGGCCAGCCCATTTACCTTAGGCGTGGGTGCGGCAGCCACCTTGGGTGCATCTTTAGTGATTGTGCTAGACCTGTCTTGGACAGGCCTAAGTTTTAATGTGCTGTTACCTGCATCGGCCTTTGTGTTTGCGTCTGCTGCATCCATGTTAATTCTGATTTTATCCCGAACCCTGGGTGCCAGTATTCATACCGTAGTGTTATTTGGTATTGCCCTGATGTTTGGTCTGAACGCCGTGGTAGGTTTGCTGCAATTTGTGGCGGATGCCAATTCACTTCAGCAAATAGTATTCTGGACTATGGGTAGCCTGGCGCGTGCGAGTATGGATAAAGTGGCTATCGTGGGTGCGGTGTTTGGTATCTGTGTGATATGGAGCATTGGTCATACCTGGTCACTCACTGCGTTACGGACAGGCGAAGATCAGGCACGCAGTATCGGTATTAATGTGGAACGTATCCGATTGCTGGTGTTGTTACGAGTAAGTTTGTTAACCGCTGTTGCTTTGGCGTTTGTGGGTGAGATTGGCTTTATCGGTTTGGTTGGCCCTCACATTGCCCGGATAATGTTGGGTGAAGATCATAGGTTCTTCTTGCCCGGCAGTGCGTTGGCTGGGGCTTTGTTGTTGTCTTTATCCTCTATCGCATCGAAGGCATTGATACCCGGAGTCATTTTGCCGGTTGGCATTGTTACGGCGCTTGTGGGTATTCCCCTATTTATTTCTTTGATTATGAGTCGTGGTCGGGGATCTATGGTATGAGTTTTTCAGTCTCTGGTTTAAACATTGGCTACGGTTCTCGCACGGTTATTGCTGACATTACTATTCCTGAATTACCTAAGGGCGCTTTGGTTGCCGTTGTTGGGCCGAACGCAGTCGGCAAATCTACCTTACTGAAATCCATTGCCGGATTGGTGAAATATTCCGGGACTATTCAGTTTGATCAACAGGCCTTGTCGGCCATGCCCAGAGTGGAATTCATTCAAGCGCTAGGGTATTTGCCACAAGTGCTGCCTCAAGCCATTAGTTTGGTGGCTTATGAAGTGGTGTACAGCGCCTGCCGGGCGGTCAGAACCGATTTGACGCCTGAACAAGTAGAACGCTCTATTGAGAAAACCTTTGATCGACTAGGTATTCGCGATCTGGCGCTTAAGCGATTAAGTGAAATGTCAGGCGGTCAGCGCCAAATGGTTGGGCTGGCTCAGGTATTGGTCCGTCAACCCAAACTGTTGTTACTGGATGAACCTACCAGTGCGCTGGATCTTCATTGGCAGTTGAATGTACTGGAAGCGATTCGTGACGAAACAACCAATGAGGGTGCCATTGCCTTGGTGGCCAGTCATGATCTTAATTTGGCGTTGCGCTTTTGTGATTATGTGTTGATTCTGGCACGTAAGGGTGTGTTGGCTTTGGTGACACCTGACCAACTTACTCCAGAGCATCTGGCGCAGGCTTATGGCGTAGAAGGGCGAGTGGAGGCATGTTCAAAAGGCTTTCCTATTGTTTTGGCTGATAAGGCTCTCCCTCGTTAACCCATTATTGAATTGGAGTTAGTTATGCAGGTTTCAGGTCATGTTACAACGCCGTTAGGC
>JQIA01000099.1_pt1 | contig 37803 bp, 30 predicted proteins | sample 811431 | NCBI WGS metagenome assembly JQIA01 (sample SAMN02998118, study PRJNA258478) | marine sediment metagenome | biome: marine; feature: seafloor; material: sediment; isolation source: oil-polluted sediment collected from 3 locations (0.5 km, 0.7 km and 0.9 km)... | place: USA: Gulf of Mexico ...
AGAGCCACAGTATTTACCGCTGGATGAAGATCACCCGCTGTCAGCCACGAACCCTTACGGGCAAAGCAAACTGATGGTCGAACATATTTTGCGCGATTGGAATGCGGCTGACCCCGACACCAGTGTTGTGTTACTACGCTATTTCAACCCGGTAGGTGCGCATGACAGCGGCCGGATTGGCGAAGATCCCAATGATATTCCCAACAATCTGATGCCGTTTGTCAGCCAAGTGGCAGTTGGGCGACGCGAAAAGCTGCAGGTGTTTGGCGCGGATTATGAAACCAAAGACGGCACAGGCGTGCGTGATTATATCCATGTGGTTGATCTGGCCAAAGCCCATGCGGCCGCTATAAGCTTTGCCAGCGCGCATGCGGGCTGTGAGGCGATCAATGTGGGAACGGGCCGTGGCGTGTCGGTTCTGGACGTTGTGAACGCGTTTGAGGCGGGTTCTGGGCGACCTGTGCCCTATGAAAGCGTCGCACGGCGCCCAGGTGATGTTGCGGCCTGTTATGCTGATGCCAGCAAGGCGCATAAGCTGCTGGGATGGCAGGCAACGCGTGATTTGGCGGATATGTGTAAAAGCGCCTGGAAATGGCAAAGCCAAAATCCAGACGGTTATGGCGATTAGGCGCGGTTCAGGCGGATGATATATTGTTGGCCACGGCGTTCAAACGTGGCCTTATCGCCCAGTTCTTCTACCAGTTTGTTTACTGCGTGCTTAATCGGTGCGCCACTGTCTTTGCCCCAATAGTAATCATCGCCCGCAATCAGCCCGTTTGATTTTACTTTTTTCAAAGCCAGTTTCAGATCATTGGAGATAAACGGTTCATTGTGATTGCCATCAATATAAACCCAATCAAGTGCGCCATCTTCCATTTTACCCAATGCGTCTGTGGATGTTGCCCGGTGAATGATTACACGTTTATCATCTTTGAATTTTTCTTTAACCTGTTCGTATTTCTCTACCATGCGGTCGGCATTTCTTTTGCGACCAAACCCGGTGTTTGAAAACTCTGGCATATATTCCCATGGATCAATCAGGTGTAATTCGCTTGGCTCGGTTGTGGCCAGGATTTCATCGCTGAAACGCCCTTCCCAAACGCCGATTTCGGCGCATTTACCGCCCTTTGGAAAAGTTTCCAGCATTCCACGGCGTACGATGTCTCGTTTTTTTTCCATATTGGTTTTTGCCTTTTGCTCTTTTTTTGTTTTTTTTCGCACCATAGCTGGTGAACACCAGAACGTCTATATGGTTAACCACTTGCCGGTTGAGCAGAGCTAAAATTATGCGGCTGAATGATTTCAACATCCTCCATACGTTCAATATAATACCAATCATCTTCATAGCTATGGGTCAGGTTTTGAATGATTTCAGGTGTCCAGTTTGGGGTCTCAAGTTTGTGAGGCTTCCCCAGATCGCGTTCCAAGAACAGTTTTTTCAGCGTGTCAAATTCTTCTTGTGACTGCACCGGATATTTTTGCGTGTATTTGTAAAACAAGAGTGCGGTTTGCAGGTTTACATTTAAATCGAGTTGGTCTGCCGGGCCGGTGAAATCCTGATATTCTGCAACTTTGGTTACTGCACCTGCAATATCGCGCCATAAAGATGGATATTCTTCATAGCGCCATGTCGTGACGGGTATTCGTGTGCCGCGCCCTTGGGACCGGTCAATCAAGACCGACCAGCGCAAGTCTATTATGTCTATTGCCGCCAAGAATTCGTCTAAGCTACCAAGGTCGTTATCAAATACCTTACAACAATAACAAGAGGGTAAAAGTGTTGCTAAATCACGAGTCTCGGTGAACAAACGCAATGGAAAATCTTCAAATATACCTTGAATTTGCTTGATAAACCCTCCGGCTTTTGGAAAAAAAAGCTCTTTTTCAAAAACGCGAAGATCTGTACCGATGGTGCGGTTATCAATGAAGATTAGAGTTTTGGTGTCTTTAGGGACATTGAATTGTTGCAAAAGCTTTTGCTGGATAAAGACAGGGTTTCCTTTATTGCGAATTGCTTTCGAGGCTTTAAAAATGCTGGGGTAGGTATCATCAGTTGGCGGAACGAATACTGTGTTTTGAGCAGCTAAAGTGTTTTTGTTTTTCTCTAGCACTTTGGTGAAATGCTCTGTCGTCGCTTGATGACCACCAGTATAAATTTTAATTTCCATGTTTACCCTTGGGTGCTGATTCTAATGTTTTAATATGTGCGGTTATTTGTTTTGAAAGTTTATGATGCCCTTGTTGTTTGGCAAACTTACTAACGCGTCCTGCCAGGCCAATGTGATTTCTTTCGAGGGCTGAATTGGATAATTCACGCAAGTAACGCGGAAAGCTGCGTCTTTTACGTAGCAGTTTGTAAAATATTTTATCGGTAAGGTTTCCCTTAATACACTCACTGGCAATCTGGTTTAAGATACCCATTTGGGCAAGTGAAGACCCCAGTCTATGCCCTAAATGGGGGCAGCGCCAGAATTTTACATTCGCCCCAGTGAAACGTGCGGCATGGGCCGCATCCGGTTTGACATATGGGTCATACATGATGTGCACTGTTTGTGCTTGGTCACTGACCTGTGCCGCATCCCCGTATCCGCCCGCGAAATCACGGTTCCAAACGCTTTTGTAGCGCATTTCCCATGGCACAACAGTTTTATCGACTGTTGATTGTGGGCTGATGGCAAAGACGGTCGATGCTGGGGCCGCCGATGAAAACGCAGCGGCGGCATAGCCGCCCATTGATGCACCGTAAAGTACCACGCGGTCGAACTGTTTGAAGAAACCGCTTTCTTTCAGGCGATCAAATTCAGCGGTGACCTTGGGGTCACGAAACCATGTCCAACCGTTTGCCATGACACCCAGCATTGACCAGTTCTGGGCTTCGATAAACTCAAACCCCCAAGGCCTGCGAGTGTCGCGTTTGGTCATGGCTATGTCAAGATTATCGAAGGTAACGACCAGTGTTTTACCACGTGGGACGTATAAGAAAGAATGTTCCCCGCAATCGGTGAAAAAGCCATCTTTTCCGGCTAGAACTTTTGCGATCGAAGACCATTCTTTATCGGGTGGTGCTTTGGGCTCTGGTGAAAGAATAACCAATCCCGCGGTATCTGAAGTTACTGTTGAGATGGTATTGCAGCCGCCATACTCGTTTAAAAACGGGTAACTTCCCGACCCTTTTCTAATGTTGATAACTAAGCGTGACATAGGATGCAAAGCGTGATCCAAAAGTATTTTGATCGGACTAATCTTAAAATTTGTGCCGAAACTATCAATCGATGCCAGCACATCATAAATTTGCAACATCTTGCGTTTTTTGACAATGCGAACTGCAGATTTCAACACACCCGCTTTTTTGAGCGTGGCTAAATAGCCGGCAAGAGCAGATTTTGAAGGTTCGATGAATTTACAGTTTGCATCAAGCGACAAGATGTTAATCTTGCAGTCGTAGCGTTTATAAAGGGCAATGGCTAATTCAGGTGCGCCAAAATTAATGTCGGCGAAACTTTGGACATCATCAACATCCAATGATTGCAGTATCGCTTTTTTATGCTGTGCTATCATTTGGTATTTATCCACTCTAAGCGCGGGTTTTATTTTTTTTAGCTTTACGTGCGGTCGGTTTTTTCTTTGCTATAACCTTTTTTGAAGGAGCTATATTCTTTGAAACTGTGGTCGCAATGACTGTGGAATATTTAGGGTGTTTTCTAAGTACGGATACATCCCCAAAAACTTTCATTGTACGGATGCCGCCCGAGCCTTTGCGGATGTCTAAAATAATGCCGCCAGCTGGTAATATTTGGGTTTCAAAAAACGTGTTATAGAGCTTTATCGGAAAGTGAAACCCACAAGACGCCAAGCTTAGTGCCATATCAACTTTGCCAATTTCTGCAATATTCTGTTTGTCAGGGTTTAGGGTGAATATTTTTTCCTTGGGAACACCATTTTTTTCTAAAAATGCTCGGGCTGTTGCAAGATTGGAATAACCTGCACCTGTTGCTTTATAGCCAAAATGACGTTGATCTGATGTTTCGATATCAATTAAGTAAACATCACAATTATAACGGCGATATAAGATTAAATCTGCAAAAGCGTAACCGCACCCTATGTCGGCAACTTTTTCTGGGTTGATCTTATCAGATGCTTCTAAGAAATACCCGCATTCCCGACAGGCGGTAAGCATGGCAGTCCGCAGAATTTTATCTCTATGCTCATCGGCATATTTTAAAAGGGCGGTATCATCGCCTGCGATCCAATCATTCACTTCGTCTGTGACCGAACCGGTCTCAGGTCTTTGCAAAATCACATTCCCAACATCCGCAGTATCAAACATGGAGAAATCCAAGTTTAGGGGTAAGTTGACAACCACGTCTTGGCCATCTGGTACTGGCATAAAACGGGCGGTCTTTATGGGATCAACATCGTGCTTTTCAAGAAGTTCGTGAATATAGCTGCCTTGTTCAGGGCGACCATTGTATTTGGCGGCAACATTTCTAATTCTTCGCCCCCATAGGTGGACCGAAACGGTGTCTTCTTTAATAAACGCTTTCACCTTGTTGGTATGGCGTGGGTTTAAGGGCCAGCCGGCGTGATGGAACGGTAGTGGGTAAAGCATATGTCTTGGGGATGAGTATTTTATTTCACCGGTTTTCTTTAAAAACCAAGTGATCGCGCGCGGGCCCCAGATACCCCATTCCAACAAAGAAACGTGAACGGCCTCATCTTTTTCTTTTAAGGCCTGCAGCTCTGCTTGTTTGGCCTTACTAAACCATGGTGGGATTGCATATTCATCGCTGGTAAATTCCAGTAATTCGCGCAGAGTTTCACTATCTTGAGGTAAACCAAGAACACCACCATTGATACCGTCCTCTGATTCCCAGCCGTGAAAATGCCCGTTCTGTGTTTCGAACTTTTTAACACAATAGGCATCTGTATCTGCCCAGATTGTACGATCGTTTTTTTTCAGTAGATAATAGCGGAAGAGGTCTGAATGTAGCGCCGGGCTGCCGGTGCGACCATGCGTAAGAAAATTATCGCGTGACAGAACTTCATTGGCATCGGCAAGTTCAACACCTTCTGGAACGTTTTCCAACGGGCCATAATGATAGAGTTTTACGTGTTGACCTGCTGCGATGAAAGACTTCAGGCATAATTGTTCTAGAAAACCAAGTGAACCTTCCATCCAAAGCGCTGCAATTTGATAGTCAGTTTTTGGCACGGTTATAATCCTTGTGCGTTGTGTCTTCTTTTTTCTTATATTATATTAGAAAACTGCATTTTTCACTACTTAAAGTAAGGCGTGTATTTATACTAGCTTTACGGCACTAAAACTTCTGTAATGAAATACCCGGCCTGTTGCCCGATGGATTGAGCGGACTTCCAGATTTTTTGAGTGTTGTCATCTACCCAGTAGAAATTGTTGAAAGCGCGTTCAGTATTGCGACAGCTTTCTGTATATTTCATCAAAGGGTATTCAACTTCGACAATTGTAATGGTTTCAGGTCCGGTTTTTTCCAATACACAGTTGTAATCCAATTCCACAACAGTTTTGGTTTTCACCAATTGTTGTTGTGTGCGGGTATAGAATTTTGGCGCATTGGTTTCGGCAAAAACATCTTTAGTTGGGATCGAAATCCCTTGTGAAAGCAAATCCAGACCAAATCCGCGTGTGGCAGTGATAATGCCATTTTTAAAAGTGACGCTCATTTTAAGGTTATTGAGATACGTACGATAATCGCCATTGCGGGCAACCTGTGCAAACAAGGTTTTCACACCCAGTGTTTGGGCGCTAATACGTAACAAGGGTTTTTCAATATGTTTAATCGCTGCCCGCGTTAACGCAGGCGGTGGCACTTGGGACTTTCCTTCGTTCTTTTTAGCCTCTTTGCGGGCTTTAAGCGTTTCAAACAGGGTTTTAGTCAAGCTTGTGTCATTGTTGCTTTTTGAACTACAACTTACCACTAAAGAAAAAGCTAAAAATACGCTTGTAAGAAATCTCATCAACGCCAGAACCGTGCCCAACTATCTTCTAGCTCGGGGCCATGATATTCACGAACCTTTTCATACAATCGATTGTCTGTACGCAATCTGGAACCAGCATCTGCCCCGGAGCTGCCAAAAGCAAAGCCATAACTTGTCCGGCTGGGTGATTTGATAACCCAGTTCAAAGGAATTGTTAGGCGGAAGCCTTTTTTAGTGTCTTCTGACACATTTGCATCTGACTTTGTGGCAAAGACGCCAACTTCCCAGCCATTTGCAAAACGCTTATCTACAGATAGGGTTGCCCCATTATCGCCTGCTAAATAACGGCCAACATCCAGCCGCGTTGAAATTCCGCCATTGAATTCATAATAAGCTGTTACAAACCCTGTGGTGACATCGTAGCTTTGAAAGCCTAGAGCGTTGCCGAAATCACGTTGTTTGACATAGGCAACTTCAGCACCCAAACCCCAGTTCTGGGCTGCTGGTTTCCAAAGTAATTCACCTGAAACACCGCCAAACATACGTTCCAGATAGCCCGCAGATACCCGGCCATATAAAGCAGGAGCGGCTTTGAAAAGATAATCGGCTTTCAGAGTTTCGATCGCTGGATCGCCCTGTTCAAGGTAAAGTCCGCGATCAGAGCGAACATGTTGTAAGGGGGATGTAGAGGGCGTGTTCGTTGAAACATTACCAAAAAGCTCTTTGGTTACGGCACCGCTTACTGAAAGCCCAGGTGATAAGTTCCAACGTGCATCAGCACGTAAGCGTACACTATACTGGTTGGAGGATGTCAGTTCATCATGGTTAAATTCAATATCAGGGCCAAGTGACCATGAGAATTTTGGATAAAGTGATGGATCATAACGCAGTTCTTCTGTCTTCATAACAGGATCTGAGATCACTGCATTTGCAAAAGACAGCTTGGTGCCATTTGGGTGGTTTTCAAAGTTTTCCAAATCTGTTCTTTGAAGCGTCACTGAAGAAACCGGCAGGCCGTTTACAACAGGGGTCAGGACGAATTGTGAGACCGAGGCCGGCATCACATTTGCCATAGCGCGTGCTGCGCGACCCAAGGCTTGTGGCGTTACGTTATAGCGCTTATTGCGAAACCGCAGTTCCACACTTGTCGGCCCTAACTTAAGAGCCTCTACAGTCAAGCCGTCCGGTTGCATGGTTTTGTTAAGATATTTGCGCGCTGTTTCATTGACGTTTGCATCATCAAGCCAGCTTGTATCGGTATCGCTTGGATTGTGTCGAATGATCGGCGTTGGAGCGGCTTCATATGATGGTGTAAAGGCAATTTGACCCGCGAATGAGCCTGTTGTGCTGAGCCCATATGTTAAACCGACTGTTAAGCTTGCCAAGATTGCGTGCTTTTTTATCATTAATCCGTATTCCAAATCTTATATTCAGGTTAACTCATTACACACTCGGGGCTGAATCGCCATAAAATTTTCAAGTTTTTGTGATACTGTGTGGTTATTGGTATTAGCTCATGAGTTATTCTTCGCGAAACGCTTTGTTGAAATAATCTGTTACGGGTTTAACAAGATACGTAAATGTGCTGCGTTCGTTGGTTTTCAGGAAAGCTTCTACAGGCATGCCCGGTAAAAGCTCGAGGTCTTCAAGTTTCTCTAACTCACCGTCTTTGGGAATAAGTTCAACCTGATAGTAATTTGCCCCGGTAATCTGATCGGTTAAGACATCGGCGGAAAGTTTGGTGACAGTGCCGAATATTTGCGGTGTTGTACGTTGGCTAAAAGCAGCAAAATTCAAAGTGGCATCCTGCCCAATAAAGACCTGATCTATATGGATCACATCAATTTGGGCCTGCACCACAAGTGGCAGGTTGTTAGGGATAACATACATCATTGGCTGAGCGGATTGTACAACTGATTGCAAGGCGAAAACTTGGTTGCCATAGACGGTGCCGGACATTGGTGCGCGTACTTCCAGACGAGACAGGGTTTCTAAAATAGAGGCTCGGCGTTCAGCCAGCTCAATGGTGCGGTAGCTGATGTCACGCAAGTTTTCGATAGAGTTTTCACGCCGTTCTGTATCCAGTTGCACCAATTGGATGTTGATGCCGTTGATGCCTGCGCTGAGGCGGCCTAAATCAGCGACTAAGCTGCCTATTTGCCCGGCTATTCTGGCTTCTTCACGGCGCAATGCTAAAACGCGAGAGGCCTGCGCCAAACCTTTGTCTAATAACGACTGTGCGCTGAGCAGTTCTTCTTTTAAAAGAACAAGCTGTTCTTTATTGGCTTTTATTTGTGCTTCTACGCCTTCAATTTGGCGGCCCAGCTGTACTTTTTGTTCAGATAATTGTGCGCGTTGGTTCTTTAGAGAAACACGCCTTGCAGTGAAGAAGCGCACCTGTCCGTCCATGAGTGTTTGAATGCTTGTGTCGCTCTTGGATTGCGCGATTAATATGTCATCGTAAATCAGATCCGAGCGGTTGTCGCGTTCAGCTTCGAACAGGGCCATCCGTGCCAGCAGTTCAAAATACTGGCTTTCCACGATTGCCTGTTCGGATCTTAACCGGTTGTCGTCAAACTTTAGTAAAACATCGCCCGCCTGAACAATGTCTCCGTCGCGGACATTGATCTGCCCGACGACACCGCCATCCGGGTGTTGTATGACCTGGCGATTAGACTCAACCTGGATCATGCCACTGGCAATAACCGCCCCGGCAATTTGTGTATTTACACTCCAGACACCTATGCCAAGGATCAGGCCAGCCAAGCTGCTAAAGCCGATGGCCAAAGGCCATGCTGCGGACCATTTATTCACGGGAGTATCAGGTTTTGAACCAAGGATCATGATGCTTTACCCTGCGTGATTGTTTTGCCGATGTCTTTGGCATTTTGAACGATGGAGTTAAGGACTTTGTCACGGGGGCCATAAGCGTGTTGACGGCCATCTTCGAGATAAAGCAGATGGTCGCATTCTGAAATCGCCATGGGTCTGTGGGTCATTAAAATCACAATCTTGCCCTGTTCCTTAAAAGAACGAATAGCAGCATTCAGAGCCTGCGAGCCATCAGCATCAAGGGCTGCATTGGGTTCATCAAGGATAAGCAATGTGGGGTCGTCATAAAGCGCGCGCGCAAGGCCAAGGCGTTGCATTTGCCCGCCTGACAGGCGCCCTGTGCCGTTGTGTATGATGGTATCAAAGCTTTCGGGCAACGATTTGACCAGTTGGTCGGCATGGGCCATTTCCACGGCAAGCTTGATCTTTTCAGGGTCAGGGTTTTCTGACATGCGGGCCACATTTTCTGCGACAGACCCATGAAACAGGCTGACGGATTGTGGTAAATAACCGATATACTGTCCAAATAATTCCGGATCGTAATTTTGTATGACCTCACCATCCAGACGTATTTCACCGGCCGCAGGGTGCCAAAGACCGACAAGGGCGCGGGCTAATGTGGATTTGCCAGAGCCGCTTTTACCGATAATGCCCAAGGCTTCACCTGGTCTGACCTCAAAGTTAATGCCTGACAGATTTGGTTTGCGCTCGCCTGGCGGCACAACGCTTAGGTTTTTAACACTTAGATGTGGTTTGGGTTTATCCCGGTGCATTTTGGGCGCAGCTTCCGTCTCATTTTTGAGAGCTTTATTGAGGGACTGCCAGGCATTACGGGCACGGACCACCATTGGCCATTGACCAATCGCCATTTCAATTGGGGCCAAGGCGCGGCCCAGTAAAATAGACCCTGCTATCATTGCTCCGGGGGTAAGTTCGTTTTGCAGTACCAGATAAGCACCGACAGCGAGCATTGCGGATTGTAATAACAAGCGAAAAGATTTGGTTAAGGCTGAAAATATACCAGTAAAATCACTGGAATGAATGGAAGCTGCAAGGCTTGCATCTCGGCTTTGTTTCCAGCGCTTGGTAATGGTACTTTGCATGCCTTGGGCATGGATCACTTCAGCTGATTGCCGGGCATTTTCGGCAAAAGCATGAGACTGTGCGGATTTAATAGCAGAGTCTAAAACTTTCTTCTTTGTTGTTATCTGGTTTAAGATCGTGATGGATAGCAGGAAAATTCCACCTGCGATGGCCATCCAGCCCAGCAAGGGATGAAAGATAAAAATAGCTCCGATGAATATCGGTGTCCATGGAATGTCAAAAACCGCAAAGGCGGTAGGGGTGGACAACAAAGCCTGTATTGCCTCGATGTCGCGTAAGCCGTTAGAGGGTTTTGAGCGGTCACTTTCAACCACGGCATCTTTGACAGTGGCGCGAAAGACGGTTTCATCAAGGTAGCATTGGAACCGCGCGCCAAACCGAGCCATGACCCGCCCACGCGCATAATCGAGAAAACCCATGAAAGCGTATAGCAACACTACAAGTATAAAGAGGGCGGTTAGGGTTTCAAGAGAGCGCGAGCTTAAAACGCGGTCGTAAACCTGCAACATGAATAAAGGCCCTGTAAGCATTAATATGTTAACGAAAACACTGAATAAACCAACCGAGAAAAGCAGGCCGCTACCTTGTTTGCGTGCCTGTATGAGTTTGGAAGTTTTGAACATGAATTTTTTCTAACAATTGGGTCTTTGAGTGTTTTAAGTATGGGATAATAGGTATTCTAGCAAATATTTTCTTAACAGATACAATATATCTGTTTGAATGCAATATTTGGGGTAAATGTAAATTTAAAATAAAGGTGCGTGAAATGGGTAAGCCAAATATATTAATCTTCATGGTGGATCAATTGAACGGTACATTGTTTCCAGACGGGCCAGCAAGTTGGTTGCATACGCCTAATCTGAAAAAGTTGGCGGCGCGCTCAACACGGTTTCAAAATACTTATACCGCATCGCCATTATGCGCGCCTGGGCGCGCGTCGTTTATGTCTGGTCTGTTGCCATCGCGCAGTCGGGTTTATGATAATGCGGCGGAATTTTCCTCTGACATTCCGACTTATGCGCATCACCTGCGCCGTGCAGGGTATCAGACCTGTCTGTCTGGTAAAATGCATTTTGTTGGGCCCGATCAGATGCATGGGTTTGAAGAGCGTTTGACTACTGATATTTATCCAGCCGATTTTGGTTGGACGCCTGATTACCGTAAGCCCGGTGAACGGATTGACTGGTGGTATCATAATATGGGGTCGGTGACCGGGGCAGGCGTTGCCGAAATTTCTAATCAGATGGAATATGATGATGAGGTTGCTTACAATGCAACTGCTAAAGTTTATGATTTAGCGCGGGGTAAAGATGCGCGCCCTTGGTGTTTGACTGTTAGCTTTACCCATCCGCATGACCCTTATGTGGCCCGGAAGAAGTATTGGGATCTTTATGAAGATTGTGAACATTTGCTGCCAGAAGTGCCTGCGATGGATTATGAAGATCATGATGCCCATTCAAAGCGGATTTTTGATGCGAATGACTGGCGTAGTTTTGATATTTCTGAAGATCAAATTAAACGTGCGCGGCAAGCCTATTTCGCTAATATCAGCTATCTGGATGATAAAATTGGCGAGGTGATGGAAGCGCTGGAAACCAGCAGACAAGAAGCTGTGATCCTGTTTGTATCAGATCACGGCGATATGCTGGGGGAACGCGGGCTTTGGTATAAGATGTCGTTCTTTGACGGTTCATCGCGTGTACCGTTGATGATTGCTGCCCCTGAAATGGGTGCGGGGTTGGTAACAGCGCCTGTTTCCAATTTGGATGTAACGCCGACCTTATGTGATCTGGCTGGGGTTTCACTTGATGAAGTGAAGCCTTGGGTTGAAGGCGAAAGCCTGGTGCATCTGGGGCAGGGCGGCGCGCGTTTGTCGCCTGTTGCAATGGAGTACGCCGCAGAGGCATCATATGCGCCGATGGTGTCATTGCGTTATGGCCCGTGGAAATATAACCGCTGTGCGCTGGATGCGGACCAGCTGTTCAATCTTGAAACTGATCCGTATGAGTTGACGAACTTGGCGCAAGTTGCGGCCCATAAAGGCACGTTGGATCAGCTGCGGGCAAAATCTGAAGCGCGATGGGATTTAGATGTGTTTGATGCAGCTGTGCGTGAAAGTCAGGCGCGCCGCTGGGTGGTTTACGAAGCATTACGCAACGGTGAATATTTCCCGTGGGATTACCAGCCGTTGCAAAAAGCATCAGAGCGTTACATGCGTAATCATATGAATTTGGATACGCTTGAAGATGGCCAGCGGTTTCCGCGCGAAGAGTAAAAGCCTTAACTATCCAGTAATAATGTGATCACTCTGCGGGCTTCTTTACGGGTGGCATGCGCATTTAGGGGGCGGTTGGATTGAGTGGCTTCCAACCAGACACCATCCATATAAGATTGTAATGCGCGTCGGGCGGTTTCTCGGGTCTTTGCGGGTAATAAACACTTTAGTTCTGCCCTGAAGTGTGAGCGCACCCGGGCTCGGTTGATTTGGTGTAGTCTTGATAAGCGTTTTGAATAGGGGGCGTGTGCCCAGAACTGAATCCAGACACTGCATTGTTCATTGCTGAATAAGCTATCCTCAAAGTTCGCGTCGATAATTGCCATCAATCGTTGGTGCGGGGTCTTTGCTGACGCCAGCCTGACAAGCAGAGCCTGTTTTAGAATGTTTAACAGACGGCGCATCGTGGCCTCCATCAGGTTTTCTTTGCTGCCAAAATAATAATTTATACTTGCCGCAGACGCCCCCGTTTCAGCGGCGATTTCTGCCATGGTTACGCAGGCATAACCGCGTTTATGTATAGCACATATTGAGGCGGTTATCAGTTCTTCGTGGCGAATATCGCGAATACGTTTCCTAGTCATTGCCACAGTGTACCTGCTGTCCATTAAGCTACAATAAGTTTATGAGCAAAAATCTTAAATGACAATTTAAAAATTTATTTGAATATTTAAGTTATTTTTGATATACAGCTCCCACATTGAAATTGGCCCGAAACGGCTAAGGGGAGGAAACAATGCAAATTATATTATCTTTTGGAGTTTTGCTGGCATTCGCGCTGGTAATATTCTGTACCATTAAATGGTGGAACGTTAAATGTATCGGCGTGACGCCAGTACGGTTGTTCACGTTTATTGCCATCTTGTTCACGTCGGGCTTGGATGTAGGCCTGATTATGTTCCCGCTGACGGAATTTGGCGGATATGCTGATGATGCAGCGTATTCATTTACAAATCCACTGGCCATTGAGTTTGGCTTTTGGGGTTTCTTGATATGGGCATTCTATTTCTTAACGGCGTTTTACTTTTGCGTGATCGAACCGCGCGTGGGTTTCTTCAAGTTTCCTATTGTGAAGCTTATAAATAATTTGGTGATCATTGGAACCTGTGCCTTTACCGCCAGTTTGTTCTTGATCTATTTGCCAGGTTACATCCCCGATATCGGAGATGGGGAAACAGTTGTTGCGGCGTTCTATGTGATCGTATTTGCAGTAATTCTAGCCGCAGCTTATTCAAGTACTGATATCAAGTATGTGCGCATCTTAAGTGTTGGTTCAAGCGTAATGTTCGCAGTGCTTATCGCTGGCATGTGGATATATGCGGGTATGAGCTTAGGTGAGTTTGGAACGACAATAGCGGGTATTGGCGGATATTTTGGTAATATACATAAGTTTGTTCTGCCTCTAACTGATTATCATGAGTTCTATTTGTTCTGGTGGTTTGCTTGGTCGATCATGATCGGTCAATTTACCTCTCGGTTTGTTGGCGGTCTGCGGACTTGGCAGTTACTGGCGGCATTGCTGGTTATCCCGTCAATCCCGTTGGCAGTCTGGTTTTCGGTATTGTACTTCTACCATCTGAACGGCATTGAAACAGCCGGCGTTGTGAATATTGCAATGATTGTTGTGGGCATCACATTCGTGATTAACTCGTTGGATAGTTTGATCAGGTTATATACTGACAACCTGTCATTGACGACAGAGCGGTTTGGTAAGGTTGCTTATATAGCAGGAAATGTTGCGGTGTTGTTTGCCCTGACGCTTTTGTTCAAAAACCAATGGTTGCAAATTCAATGGATCGGCGCGGCGGTAGTGGGGATTTACTTCGGTTGCCTGCTGTTCATCGTCATCAAGAAGCGTAGTGAAGTTATGGCAATCACGTCTTCCCCGGAAGATCGTGAAATAGATTTCCATAAAATAGATACGGTTCATTAATCAAGTCTCGCCCCTGTGGGGGCGAGTACCTACTTTGAAAGTTTATATAATGCGGGTACAGCCGGATGCCAGTCATTTTATCAATGGTGAATATGTTGAAGATAAAAATGGTAAGATGATCGAATGCGTATTTCCTGCTACTGGCGAAGTGGTTGCTAGGCTTTATTCCGCGACCCCTTCTATTCTTGAACAGGCTCTTATATCTGCGCAAGCAGCGCAAAAATCATGGGCAAAACTGTCAGGAACCGAACGAGGCCGCGTGTTGCGCAAAGCTGCGGATATTATGCGTGAACGCAATCGGGCGTTATCAGAGCTGGAAACCTATGATACAGGCAAACCGATGCAAGAAACGCTTTGTGCGTTGAAAGTTGCCGAAATATTGATTGAAGCAGGCGCGCCTGCTGGGATCTTTAATGTGGTGCAAGGCTACAGTGATGTTGGCACTGCTTTAGTAACAGACAGTCGAGCGGATAAGGTTTCTCTTACGGGATTTGCCGCTACAGGTAAGAAGGTTTATGCGGCGGCGGCTGCTGGTATGAAGCATGTTACGATGGAATTGGACGGTAAATCACCCTTGATTATTTTTGATGACGCGGATTTGGAAGATGCGGTGGGCGGCGCTATGCTGGGGAATTTTTATTCGACCGGGCAAGTTTGTTCCAATGGTACACGGGTTTTCGTGCAAAAGGGGATTAAGGATGCTTTTTTAAAGCGTTTTGCGCAACGTGATTTGGTGATGCGGTTTGTCGAAAAGGGCAAAGCCGAAGGGACAACCTTGATTTGTGGGGGCCATATCGTTGAAGGTCATGGATACTTTATCGAGCCAACGGTTTCTTCAAATGTGACCGACGACATGACAATTGCACGTGAAGAGATATTTGGGCCAGTGATGCCGGTGCTGGAGTTTAGCACTGAGGATGAGGTTATTTACTGCGCTAATGATACCCCGGTTGAGGGGCCCTTTGGCGAGGTCAAAGGCTCTGGTGTGGGGCGCGAAAATTCAAAAGCTGCTATTGAACATTATAGCCAGCTAAAAACGATTTACGTCAAAATGAGCCCGGTGAATTCCCCTTATTAGGATTAAAAATTATGGAAGCTGATTATGTAATTGTAGGGGCAGGCTCTGCTGGTTGTGCGATAGCGTATCGTTTGTCGGAGCATGGCAAGCATTCGGTTATCGTGATCGAATATGGCGGCACCGATGCAGGGCCATTTATTCAGATGCCGGCGGCCTTATCTTATCCGATGAATATGCCGATGTATGATTGGGGGTATAGTTCTGAGCCAGAGCCTTATCTGGGGGGGCGTAGTTTAGTGACGCCGCGGGGTAAAGTTATCGGCGGGTCATCATCGATAAATGGCATGGTTTATGTTCGGGGCCATGCCAGGGACTTTGATCACTGGGATGAAAGCGGTGCCAACGGTTGGGCCTATAAAGATGTGCTGCCATATTATAAGCGGATGGAGCACTGGCATGATGGTGGTCATGGCGGGGATGCTGCATGGCGAGGGTCAAACGGGCCGTTACATATTACACGGGGGCCGCGTGATAATCCGCTATTCGCAGCTTTTGTTGATGCTGGTAAGCAAGCGGGTTACCAAGTGACAGGTGATTATAATGGCGCGCAACAAGAGGGCTTTGGCCCAATGGAGCAAACCGTTTATAAGGGCCGGCGATGGTCTGCTGCAAATGCGTATTTGCGGCCTGCTTTGAAGCGGCAAAATTGCACTTTGATTAAAGGGATGGCTGAAAAGGTTTTGATAAAAGAAGGCCGTGCGGTTGGCGTGGTGGTTAAGCGTGGCGGTGCTGTTGAAACCATAACTGCACGGCGTGAAGTGATTGTTGCTGCCTCTTCGATCAATTCGCCTAAAATGTTGATGTTGTCAGGTATCGGCCCTGCAGCGCATTTGGCAGAACATGGAATTGATGTAGTGGCCGATCGCGCTGGTGTTGGGCAGAACTTACAAGATCATCTAGAACTGTATTTGCAGATGGCAGCATCTCAACCGATTACGCTTTATAAACACTGGAACTTGTTATCGAAAGCAATGATCGGGGCGCAATGGTTGTTTACCAAGACTGGCTTGGGGGCTTCTAACCAGTTTGAGAGCGCAGCGTTTATACGATCGAAAGCTGGCGTTGAATATCCTGATATTCAATACCACTTCCTGCCGATGGCGGTACGTTATGATGGTAAGGCGGCAGCAGAGGGCCATGGCTTTCAGGCACATACCGGGCCGATGCGGTCATTATCGCGTGGCGCTGTGACTTTGCGTTCGTCTGACCCAAAAGATGCGCCTAAGATTTTGTTTAATTATATGAGCCGTGATGAAGATTGGCAGGATTTTCGTACATGCATCCGTTTAACCCGTGAGATTTTTGCGCAAGACGCATTTAAACCTTTTGTGAAGCATGAAATACAGCCAGGAAGCGCTGTACAATCGGATGATGAGTTGAATGGCTTTATCAAAGAGCATGTGGAAAGTGCTTTTCATCCGTGTGGTACGTGTAAGATGGGTGCCGGGGATGATCCGATGGCTGTAGTGGATCCTGAGTGTCGTGTGATCGGGGTGGATAGGTTGCGGGTCGCAGATAGTTCAATCTTCCCGCGCATCACTAACGGTAATCTAAATGGACCGTCAATTATGACCGGTGAAAAAGCAGCGGATCATATTTTGGGCAAAACGCCTTTGGCACCATCCAATGCACAGCCCTGGATACACCCCGATTGGCAAGGTCACCAACGATAACATAAACTTGAACCGCTTGTATTAAGATTTATGTGGCAGTAACACTAAGCAAGTTTAAAATTATGGTATTGGTATATGATGCAGACTATTGAACGTGCTTGGAATATATTAGCAACGGATTGGCAACGACTGCAATCGCAACACTTGCGCGATATGTTTGCAGATAACCCTGATCGGTTTAACCAGTTTTCATTTACTCTTGATGATCTGACAATAGATTTTTCCAAGGAACGGATTGATGCAGATGTATTGGTGCATTTGCTTGATTTGGCAAAGCTGGCGAATGTCGAAGCCAGCCGTGATGCGATGTTTGCCGGCGACTATATCAATACTACCGAAAATCGTGCCGTTATGCATATGGCATTGCGCGCGTCGCCCGAAGACGGTTTTAAGGTGGATGGTGAAGCCACCACTGATTTGGTGACCCCTGTCTTGGATGCGTTCTTAAGGTTTGCTGATGATGTGCGGACAGGGCATGTGACAAATGCAAAAGGCGCGGCATTCACGGATGTGATCAATATTGGTATCGGGGGCTCGGATCTGGGGCCGGTTATGGCCACGCGCGCAATGTCGAAATTCGCCAGTGAAGGCCCTAATGTTCATTTTGTATCGAACGTGGACGGGGCGCATTTAGGCGATACAACTCGCGGCTTAGACCCTGAAACCACCTTATTTTTAGTGGCCTCAAAGTCATTTACCACGCAAGAAACCATGATCAATGCCCAAGCGGCAAAGCGGTGGGTAACGCGTAGCCTTGGAGCCCAAGCCGCAAAAGCGCATTTTGCGGCTGTATCGACCAACTTAGAAGCCACAAGCGCCTTTGGCATTGCCGATGACCGGGTTTTTGGATTTTGGGATTGGGTTGGTGGCCGGTATTCATTGACGTCTTCTATTGGTCTGTCTGTGGCTATTGCTATCGGGAGTGAAAACTTCCGGGCATTTCTGGACGGGTTTCGCGATATGGATCGGCATTTTAAAACCGCTCCGTTAGAAAAGAACTTGCCTGTCTTATTGGCTTTAGTCGGTATCTGGCGCCGTAATATCATGGGCTGCGCTACAGTTGCATTGATCCCCTATAATCAAAGGCTGGAAAATTTCTCATCTTATTTGCAACAAATGGATATGGAAAGTAACGGTAAACGAGTGACAAAATCCGGGCAGGATGTTGCAACAAAAACCGGCCCGGTAATTTGGGGGGATGCGGGCACCAATGCGCAGCATTCTTTTTTCCAACTGATCCATCAAGGCACAGATATTGTGCCGATAGATTTTATGATTACCGCACAACCGACATCTTATCTGGTTGAACAGCATGATCTGTTGACGGCAAATTTTCTAGCGCAATCTCATGCGCTGGCATTTGGTAAAACCGCACAAGAAGTGCGCGAAGAAATGATGAAAGCGGGGGGCACACCGGCTGCAGTTGAAGCTTTGGTTGCGCATCGCACATTCCCGGGAAACCGACCAAGCACATCTATTCTATACAGTAGCCTGTCACCTTATAGTTTGGGCCGGCTGATTGCGCTTTATGAGCATAAAGTGTTTGTGCAAGGTGTAATTTGGGATGTGAATTCGTTTGATCAATGGGGGGTTGAGTTGGGGAAAGATATGGCCAATCAACTAGCGCCAAAGCTGGTTGACGGGGCTGACTTATCAGGGCTTAATTCATCAACTAAAGGGCTGATTGAAAAGATACGTGTGTTAAAATCACATTGACTCTTTGATTAATATGCGCGCTTTGGGCGGATGAAATTACCAAGAACCTATTTGCGTATAAAAGCACCGATGCTGTTACTAGCAGCGGCCCTTGTGGTCTTAAGCGTGCTATTTTATGCTGCTACATCGGTTTTTCGCACACTTGAGCTTGGTCAAGCGCAAGCGAAGTTGTTACTTTATCATACAACAATTGAAAATGAACTGCAGCGGTTAGAGCATTTACCAGTGATTGTTGCTGACAAAATTCATGTGCGCAATGCGGTGCAATCGCGGCCAATGGGTGAATTGAATAAAGAACTTTTAGCACTGTCACTAGATGCACGGGCAGAAGCTATTTATGTCATGGATGGGCAAGGAGTGACGGTCGCGGCCTCTAATTTTTCCGACATACCGACATTTTTAGGTAAGAATTACGGCTTTCGGCAATACTTTCAAAAAGCAATGCAAGGCCAACGTGCAAGCCTGTTTGCGATTGGGGCAACAACATCGCGGGCGGGTTATTTTCTGTCTGCACCGATCCTCAGCTCAGGCACGCCGGTTGGAGTTGCCGTTGTTAAACTGGATTTAACCCGGTTGACGGAAGTTTTACAGCAAACCAATGAAATGATTTTGGTCTCGAACAAAGATGATATTGTGGTGTTGTCATCGCGCCCGGAATGGCGCTATCGCAGCTTAATCACCTTAAGCGAAACGCGCCGGGCGGAAATTTTGCAAGAACGTCAGTTCGGAGAAGAAACACTTGGTTCGCTGAAATGGAAGATGCCTTCGAAAAATACCGTGATCTTGGAGGGGCAAAAGTTTTTGTCATTGCAGTCGCAGTTGAAAAACCCGCATTGGACGATACGTTACTTAAGCGATACCCACGCGATACAGGAACGTGCATTACTGGTGGTGGCCGTTGCTGTCGGGATCATGGCATTGTCTGCACTAACATTTTTGATGTTGCGTTCTGACCGTTTGCGCCGTGCCTTATCAGCTTCACAAGATGACCGTAAAAGATTACGGCGCGAAATTGAGGTGCGCCGTCAGGCAGAGCGTCGTTTGACGCGGGCACAAGAAGAGTTGAAGCGCAGTAGTAAACTGGCAGCTTTGGGGCAATTGGCAGCCTCGGTTACGCATGAGCTGGGGCAGCCTATTTCTGCAATGAAAAATTATCTGATTGCCGAAGAGATTGCCGGGGATACGTCGCAAGGCGGGGTTGGGCCGCAATTATCGTCGATTGTCGCGCGAATGGAGAATATCACTAAACAGTTGCGGTTTTTTGCCAGTGACAAAGGGGAAGAAATGAAGCCAGTTATCATGCAACAGGTGGTGCATGGGGCTTTGGGCTTGATGAAACATGATATGGAAGAATGCGGGGTTGAGTTGACAACTACTTTACCTGAGCATGATATTACTGTGTTGGGCAACCAGCAAAGGCTAGAGCAGGTCGTGATCAATGTACTGCGTAATGCTATGATGGCGGTTGAAGATTTGTCTGATCCTAAAGTATCTATTTACCTGCGGGGCGATACGGCACAAGCGGTGCTAAGTGTTGTTGATACCGGTGCGGGCCTGGGCGGGCAAACCATTGACCAGTTGTCTGAGCCGTTTCACACGACACGGTCATCAGGCGAAGGTATGGGGTTGGGACTTGCGATTTCAGCATCTATCATTCAAGAACATGGCGGAAGTTTAACGGCTAAAGATGCAGACACCGGGGGTGCGGAATTTGTTATTGTACTGACCGCGTTCCGGGAAGATGGGTAATATGGTGGATCACACAGAAAAGTTTCATGTTCTGATAATTGACGATGATAAAGCAATGCGCCAGTCTTTGGTGCATTTATTGTCACGGACAGGTTGGCAAGTTAGTGAGATGGCTTCAGCTGAAAAAGCAGAACAGATGATCGCACAAAAACAACCTGATGTGATCGTATCTGATGTACGTATGCCACGCCGGTCAGGGCTTGATTTACTGCAAAGTCTGCAAGGGCAAGATGCACCGCCAATGGTAATGATCTCAGCCCATGGTGATATTCCCATGGCGGTAGAGGCTATACAAGACGGGGCTTATAGTTTTCTGGAAAAACCATTTGATCCGCGGCGGTTGCTGGGTGCTTTGGAACATGCGGCCAAGCAGCATCGTTTGCAGAAGAACACTGATCGTTTGCGCGAGCGATTGTCGGCACAGGCTGGGCTAAATCGGATCTTGCTGGGGGATACAGATATTGTGAAAAGTCTGCGCGATGACATCGTGGATTTTGCTGGGTTGGATACTAATGTGATGATTTTGGGGGCAACGGGTACTGGCAAAGAGCTGGTTGCGAATGCTTTGCACAACTTGTCTGCGCGATCTGATAAATCTTTTGTGCCGATCAATTGCGCTACGCTAGTCCCTGCAAACTTTGATAGCATTTTCATCAAAGCTAATGGCGGCACGCTGTTTTTGGATGAATTCTCTACGGCCTCTGCTGAGGTGCAGGCGATGTTGTTGCGTATTGTCGAAGCGCAGGAAATGACTTCGGCGGCAACAGGGGAACAGCTGCGTCTGGATATTAGATTTATTTCTGCAACCAATGAGAATATTGATGCAGCTATTGATCAAGGGGATTTGCGCAAGGATTTGTATCATCGCCTGAATACGCTTATCGTGGAATTGCCCGGTTTGCAGGATCGTAAAGATGATATTGCGTTATTGTTTGAGCATTTTATAGGACGCCATGCAGAAGTTTATGAGATTGATCCGCCGCAACAAACCGCAGCAGATATTTCTGCCTTGCTGTCACATGACTGGGCTGGAAATGTGCGCGAATTGCGCAATGTGGCAGAGCGTTGTGTTTTGGCGGCAAGGCGGGGTGGTGGGGCCGTAACGGATGCTTTGCGCATCACTGTTGACAATGATGATATGCCTGAAAACCTGCGGGGTGCAGTCGCGGCGTTTGAAAAACAGCTGATTGGGCGGGCGTTACAAACACACCGCGGACGCATGGATGATACAGCTGATGCTTTGGGTATCGGGCGGCGCACTTTGAATGAGAAAATTGTGAAGCTTGGGCTGGATAAAGAAAAATTGCTTTAGATGTCGCCTGCGGAAATCCGCAGGGTAAAGCGATGAGGATTGACAAAAAGACTCATACTCAAAACAGGCAGACTTAGTGTAGCGTGTGCTCATGGGCCGATTCCCCCCTTGGGGATCGCAATGGACTTTCTGGGAGGAAAATATGAAATTTAATTTTAAAATGATCGCGATGGCAACAGTGGCAACCGCTTTTGCAAGTGAAGCAATGGCAGTTGAATGGAATGTGTCTTTATGGGGCAAGCGCCGTGCCTTTACCGAACATGTGGAAAAAATGGCCGAGTTGATTTCTGCAAAAACCAATGGCGATTTCACGTTGAACATTTCTTATGGCGGCCTGTCAAAAAATAAAGAAAACCTTGATGGTATCTCTATTGGTGCGTTTGAAATGGCGCAGTTCTGTGCCGGTTATCACCGTGATAAAAACCCGTCTATTACAGTTCTTGAGCTGCCATTCTTGGGCGTGTCTTCACTAGAAGAAGAGCGTAAAATTAGCCAGGCAGTTTATAAACATCCTGCGGTTGTTGCTGATTTGGCTCGGTGGAATGCAACATTGTTGATGCCGTCCCCATTGCCACAATATAACATTGTAGGTGTAGGCGATGCGCCGAAGACTTTGGCTGACTATAAAGGTATGGCCGTGCGTGCAACCGGCGGTGTTGGCAAAGCAATGGCTGCTGTAGGTGCTGTTCCGACATCAGTTACCGCAACCGAAGCGCGCCAAGCTTTGGACAGCGGTGTTGTTAAAGCCGTAGCTTTTGCACCACATGCACACATGTCTTATGGCACTGTTGAAACAGCTAAATGGTGGACCACTAACTTGAACCCAGGCACTGTGAACTGCCCTGTAGTGGTAAATACCGATGCGCTAAGTGCATTGTCTGATGATCACCGTGAAGCTTTGTTGGGTTCAATTGACGAGTCTTTGGATCACTACATCAGTGCTTATAACGGTAAGACAATGGATGCATGGGGCCCTAAACTGGCAGAAAAAGGTATTGTGTCCGTAACTTATGAAGGCGATGAATTGGCAGCGTTTAAAGAAGCTGTTGCCGGCCCTGCTGCTGAGGCTTGGATTTCTGATATGAATGCCAAAGGCCTGCCAGCACAAGAATTGTATGATCTTGTGACAGGTATGGTTGGTAAATAAACCAGTATGCTTGGTTGATAACGGTTGCCGCGTGAAATTGCGCGACAACCTTTTTTAAAGGGGGCGTGTTATGGCCGGGATATCTTCGGTTCTTCAAGATGATAGTTTACTGAGCAGGTTAGACCGCAAACTTTACCGTGTGGAAGGTTGGCTGGCATTGCTCAGTGGTTTGGCGGTATTCTCATTGATGGTGTTGGCGGTGATATCTGTGACTGGCCGACATACAATTAATCAGCCACTGCCTGGATATGTTGATTGGATCGAGCAGGCGATGCCTTTGATCGCGTTTATGGGGGTTGCTTACACCCAACGGGATGGCGGGCATATCCGCATGGATATTATTGTAGGTGCATTACGTGGGCGCTCATTGTGGGCGGCAGAATTTGTAACGGTATTCATAATGCTGACGGTAATGATTCTGATCACATGGGGATCTTGGTCGCATTTCGGGCGTAGCTTTGACTTTGCTGCACCACTTTGGAGCCGTGACAGCTCAATGGATATCGCATTGCCGCTTTGGCCTGCAAAGCTATTAGCGCCGATTGCCTTTTGTACTTTGTGTATAAGATTTACGTTGCAACTGATTGCTTACGGACGTGCGTTTATACGAAATGAAACCTCTCCTGTTGCAGTGCCGCTGATTGAAACCGCGGCCGAGCAAGCACTGAGAGAAGCCGGCCATGTGTCGGGTTAGTAAGGTTGGAAATCATGGAGCCTATTGATATTGGTCTTGTTGTAAGTGCAGGTATGCTTGCGCTTGTCGTTTTGGGTATGCGCGTGGCTTTTGCCGCTGCGATGGCAGGGCTTGTCGGGCTGATCTGGATTTTCTGGGCAAAGTTTGGCTATGCGCCTGATAAATTTATGAAGGCATTGACCATTGCAGCTAAAACCGCAGGGCAAGTGCCGCACTCGAAAGTATCAAGCCAAGCGCTGTCACTGATCCCGACATTTATTCTGATCGGTTATCTGGCTTATTATGCGGGGCTGACGAAAGCTTTGTTCGAGGCAGCAAAACGCTGGGTGGCATGGTTGCCTGGTGGCTTGGCAGTTTCAACGATCTTTGCGACCGCAGGTTTTGCCGCCGTGTCCGGTGCATCGGTTGCTACGGCAGCGGTGTTTGCGCGCATTGCGATACCTGAGATGTTGAAAATTGGTTATGATAAACGCTTTGCTGCGGGTGTTGTAGCGGCTGCAGGCACGCTTGCATCTCTTATCCCGCCTTCTGCTATTTTGGTGATTTATGCAATTATAGTAGAACAAGATGTGGGTATGTTGTTGCTGGCAGGTTTTGTGCCTGGTGCATTTTCAGCGCTGATCTATGCGGCGTTGATTATTGGTATGGCAATGATTTTTAAAAACCTTGGTCCTCCGGTAACTGGTTATACGTGGAAAGAGCGCTTTGTATCTTTACCCCCTGCGGCCCCAATCTTTATTGTGATCGCAGTGATTATCTTGTTTGTTTATAATCCATTTGGCGGTGATGCTTGGGGCACACCGACCGAAGGCGGTGCTATTGGAGCTTTTGTGGTGTTCTGCATGGCGGTTTACAAAGGCATGCGTTGGGCGCAATTGAAAGACGCGCTGATGGAAACCGCAAAATTGGCGGTGATGATTTTTACCATCATTTGGGGCGTGTTGATTTATGTGCGGTTCCTTGGCTTTGCTAACTTGCCACAAGCGTTTTCCGAATGGATCACATCGCTGGACCAAAGCCCGATGTTAACTCTTGTGTTGATCCTGTTGGCTTATGCGGTGCTGGGCATGTTTATGGATGCCATCGGAATGTTGCTGCTGACATTGCCGATTACTTATCCTGCGGTTATGGCATTGAACGGTGGCGAATTTGTATCGGCAGCGGACAGTGCCTTTGGTATGAGTGGGCCGTTTGCTGGTATCTGGTTCGGGATCTTGGTGGTCAAAATGGCAGAGTTTTGTTTAATCACCCCGCCCATTGGATTGAACTGCTTTGTAGTGGCCGGGGTGCGCGAAGATTTAAGCGTGCAAGACGTATTTAAAGGCGTCACTCCGTTCTTTATCGCAGATGCATTTACTATTGCACTTTTGGTCGCCTTTCCATCTATTGTGCTATGGTTACCCCGTTTGGCGAGTTAATCTCACACCATGGGATGCAATAAACAACAAAGCTGCAACGCAAACAATTGTTGGCCCTGTTGGCGTGCCCCAAATGTGGGATATCTGTATGCCGGCACAGGCAGAGAATGCCCCGATTAGAGTGGCAATCACGGCCATCTTCTCAGGGGTTTTACTGAAAGGCCGGGCGGCTGCGGCCGGAATGACCAACATCGCGGTGATCAGCAAAATTCCAGTAATCTTGATAGCAACGGCGACGACAACGGCTAAGGCCAATGTCAAAATAAGCTGTTCACGTTTGGGGTTGATGCCGCTGGCGTAAGCTAAATCTTCATTCAAGGTGGCGGTCAACAAAGCTGACCAGCGCCATGCGACTAAAGTGAGCATACTGATCGCCCCGCCCCAGATGATAACTAAATCAGTGCTAGTGACAGCGGAGATGTCGCCGAACAGGTAATCATGCAGATCAATCTCAGCCCCTTTGATAAAGGAAACTACAACCAGCCCTACAGCCAGAGTGGCATGCGCCATGACGCCTAAAAGTGTATCCATTGCATAACCACGCGCTGTAAAGGATGATACGGTGAACGCCATAATCAAGGTGACAAACAGGATGCCTAAAAACATATTGGTGGATAATGCCAACGACATGGCAATGCCAAGAATGGCGGCATGCGCCGTAGCGTCACCAAAATAAGCCATGCGTCGCCAAACCATAAAACAGCCTATAGGAGCGGTGGCAATAGCAACGCCGAGACCGGCCAGTAGGGCAGGGATAAGAAATATGCTAAACATGATCTTTACTTTCAGGGGACATGTGATCAGTGCAATCGTGATCATGGCTGTGGTTATGGTCATGGCGGTAAAGCGCCAGCGCGCCTTGGGTGCCACTACCAAATAAAGCCCGGTATTCGGGGGTTGAGGCCACCACATCAGGGGTGCCGTGGCAGCAGATGTGGCCATTGAGGCAGATCACTCTATCAGAGGCGCTCATGACAACATGCAGTTCGTGGCTGACCATCAAGATAGCACAGCCAAGTTTGCTGCGCAGAGCTTCGATCAGGCGGTAAAAGGTGGCAGATCCCAGTTGGTCTAAGCCTTGAGTAGCTTCATCAAGGATCAACAAATCTGGCTTGTGTAAAATTGCACGTGCCAGCATGACTCGCTGGAATTGTCCCCCCGATAGTGTAACCATTTGTTGGTTTTCAATATTGTGCAGCCCTACCATTGCAAGCGTTTCGGTGACAGCTTTGGTGTCGCCGCGATAAGGCAGACGCATAAACCGTGCCACCGTGATCGGCAAAGTGGCATCAATATGTAGCTTTTGTGGCACATAACCAATGCGTAGGGCAGGGGCTTTTGTGATCTTGCCTTTGCTTGGCTTAATCGCTCCCACAATCGCGCATAGTAATGTGGACTTACCTGAGCCGTTTGGCCCGACGATGGTGACGATCTCACCTTTGCTGATAGACATATTGACATCTGCAAGGGCGGTATGGCCGCCCAGTTGCACGGTCAAGTTTTCAACGGATAGCAAGATCATAGGGCATCAGCTTTTTGGCAAGTCGGGCACAGGCCCTCTATTTCAATCACAGTGCGTTCGATTAAAAAACCAGCGGCTTTGGCAGTGCTGCCCAGAAAGTTACGTAAAGGTTCTGTCTGGGTTTCAACCAGGCATTTGCACGCGCGGCAGATCATAAAGACAGGCGTATGGGCTTTGCCAAGATGACAGCAGGCAGAATAGGCATTCAGTTTTTCGATTTTATGGGCAAGGCCGTTGGCAACCAGAAAGTCCAATGCACGATAGACAATGGGGGGTTGGCTGCCCAAGCCTTCTGCATTCAAAGTGCTTAGAATGTCATAGGCTCCCAGAGCTTTGTGTTCATGTAATAGCAATTCTAACACCCGACGGCGCACTTTGGTAAGTTGCAAGCTTTCATCTGTACAATATTGTTCAGCCGAAGCGAGGGCTGTTTGGATGCATCTGGTGTGGTCATGTTGTTCAAAGCCAACGGGCATATGTATATCCAATATGTAATGTTATACTATAACATATAGATTTAAAGATTAGACACAAGGGCTATTTATGAACTTGGTTTAAAATCTTTAGGGCGCAGGTCGTATCGTGCCAAACGGTCGTAAAAAGTTTTGCGTGGCAAACCCAAAGCATTGGCCGCATCTCCGGCTTTGCCATTATTGCGTTTTAGGGTTTCTGATAAAACCAATTGTTCAAACGTATCCATTTGTGCCGCTAAGGTGAAATCATCGGGCTGGTGTTTGCGCACGTTTAGACCAACAGCGATTGTGGTGGCGAAATTGCGGAGGGCAGGGATATTACCGACCCAGTTTTTCACCATCACCTGAGCATAAACGCTTTGCGGAATTTGTGGCATGTCGGAATTCAGTGCACGCGTGGTTTGGCGCACAAGACTTTCGAACAACACGGGTAAATCTTTTTTACGCTGCAATAACGAAGGGATGTTTATCTCGGCGGGGTTTAGTTTTGTGAGTAGAGGTTCGCTCATCTTAAGCGTGCGCAATTGCTCGATGGGTTTGGTGCTCGTTGTTATGATTTTAATGTCAGGACGGGTTTGTAAAATATGCAGAATTTGGGCCTGTGTCTTTGGGTCTGCAACTTCTAGGTTTTTTAAGGACAAAACCGTTGGATTAAGCGGCAACACCAGATCTTCAAACCGGTGTTCAAGATTGTAAGAGATAAAGGTCGCATCTTCATTAGACAGGGCGTGGATGGTAAAAGCTGCCATTTTTTTACCGGCACCTTGCTCTCCGGAAAGATGGATATGTAAAGGTTGGTTCGCGACTTGGCGCAGGTTGGCGCGCAGGTCTTTTGTGACTTGTGAAGCGCCAGGGAAATATATTGTAGCGGGATCATTGCGCCTGATTTGTTGTTCCATCTGGCGGGTGCGGGTGATCAAGGTGCGATGGTGTAATGCCCGGGCTAAAACATCCAGTAGCTCGCTTGAAGCGCAGGGTTTTTCCAAAAAATCATAAGCGCCTTCTTTCATTGCCCGCAACGCCATGGGTACATCTGCTTCACCTGTCAGCATGACAACAGGTAATTCTTTATCGATGCTTTGGGCATATGCCAGCACATCAAAGCCATCTTTTTGCGGCATACGAATATCAGAGAGAATTACACCTGAGAAATTGAACCTAATGGAGCGACGTGCCTGATCAAAGCCGTTAGCTTGCAACACGGTGATGCCTTCTAAATCCAGCATTTGGGCAAGTGACGCGCGTAAGGCGTCATCATCTTCGATTAGTAATACTTGTTTCTTCATCCGAAGGCCTGATCTGGTGCGGGTCTAAGAATGATCGTAAATTCGGCCCCCCCTTTTGCAAGGTTATGGCAGGTGATGTCACCACCGAAGCTGCCGACAATGCCATAAGAAATTGACAGGCCTAAGCCCATACCTTTGCTGGCGCCAATTTCCTTGGTGGAATAAAAAGGTTCAAACACACGGGCAGCATCTGTAAAGCCCGAACCGGTATCACGAATGATCAGACGCACTTTCGCCTTTGAACGCTTTAGTTTAAGTGTGATTATCTTTTCAGGCTGGCCTGCCATGGCGTCAATGGCGTTGGTGATCAAATTGATCACCACCTGTTGCAGGCGCACTTGCCCGCCCATTACAAAAACTGGTTTATCCAGACCTTGGCACCTGATGATTACATGCTCTTTCTTGCATCGCACCGTGGCCAGGTTAATTGATTCACTGATAACACTCTGCAGATCAACGGGTTCTATGGTTTCCTTTTCTTTGCGGGCAAAGGCCCGTAAGGATCGAATGATGCGACTCATGCGATTTATCTGTTGGGTGATCAGATTGAAGTTTTCGCGCGCGTCATCATTCCGGCCCCGATCTATTAGTTTACTACCGCTTTCGGCAAAGTTTTGAATAGCGGCCAAAGGCTGGTTTAGCTCATGGCTTATGCCTGCCGACATTTGACCCATCGCAGTCAATTTACCTGCTTGTATCAGTTGGTGCTGAGTATTACGTAATTGGGCCGTGCGGGTTTCAACGCGCGTTTCCAGTTTTGCATTCACAGCTTCTTTAATTGCTAACAAATCAGCAAGCCGTTGTCTGCGTTGCCGTAAAATCCAGATACCAAGACCAAGTAAAGCTAAGATAGCGGCAACCAGCAAGGTTTGCACACGTGCAACAGTTTTGGCGTTTTTCATGTCCATAAAAACATGTGCAGTCATTTCTATTTGCGGTAAAAACTTTGATATAACCAAAGCTTGGCGAGGTAACTCACTAGTGTTTTTAAAGTGCCAAACGATGTGCCCAAATACTTGGCTTTTGGTGTGTTTAAAAAAGGGCCGCAAAGCGTATGGTGCATAACGGTCAGAGTTGGCAGGTGTCTTTTGGCCAGGCATTTTGCGCAACAGTGCTAGGGATTGGCGATTGGTGATGAAAGCGACGCCGTCAATGTCAAAGAAAGCTAAGACCTCTTCATCGACGCGCCATTCAAATTCAAGGGCAGCTACATTTAATTGAACGACAACAACTCCGGCGTGGGGTGAGTGAGATAATGAAATGCCACGCGCGAAATAGAAATCACGACTGTCATCGCTGAACTCTAAGGCGTGGTAAAACCCCAGCCGCCCGTTCATAGCCGCGCGGACATGGGGTTTGAATGCGTAATTATTTCCGCTAAAATCGTGAATTGTATTTGCGTTTGAAGAAGCGATTACAGTACCGGACTGATCCAGAATAAAAATGTTATTTGCTCCTGAAATCAAGGAGGTGTTGAGTAAGAACTCACTGGCAGTTGCAGAGGTCGTATGATCTTGGATAACAGTTTTAATGATCGGGTGCTTTGCAAGATAATTTGGCAGTTGGCGAAAACTGGCCAATTGACCTAGTAATCTGTCGCGTGCCTGCTCAACTCTGACTGCCCCTGTCTGGCTAAGTTGGTCTAACGTGTTGCGATAGGAAAGTGCGAAGGTTGCGCCTGAAATCAAGATGGCGGCGCAGATATATGTAATGACGTATTTTAGAGGTGCGAAATTCATACTATGTGTGCGAATCTTCTGTGGTTATGTCTTTGAAAACTTAGCCTGCGGCCCAAGGTGATAGCAAGAATAACTGTGTGAATATTCGCACAAAATACATTTTTCTTATGTTGATAATACCTAATATATTGATAAATAAATGTTTTAATTCTTTCGGGTTTTTATTTTGCTAAAAGCTGAATGAAGTTCTTTAGTGTTTTCATATGGGCATACGCCCAGATATTTTTAATGGGAGAAAACTATGAAAACGTTATTAAGAGTTGCCTGTATAGCAGCTGTCGTAGCCGTACCAAGTGTCGCTGCTGCATCATGTGAAGATGGTGAAGTTGTCATCAAATTCAGCCACGTAACCAACACAGATAAGCATCCTAAAGGGATTGCTGCGACGTTGTTGGAAAAACGTGTAAATGAAGAAATGAACGGCAAGGCTTGTATGGAAGTTTTCCCGAACTCTACTTTGTATAACGACAATAAAGTTCTAGAAGCAATGTTGCAAGGTGACGTGCAATTGGCAGCTCCTTCGCTGTCAAAGTTTGAAAAGTTTACCAAACAGTTCCGCATTTTTGACCTGCCGTTTATGTTTAAGAACATTAATGCAGTTGAAGCGTTTCAGGCATCTGCATCTGGGCAAAATATGTTGAACAGCATGCAAAAACGTGGCTTGCAAGGGTTGGCATACTGGCACAATGGCATGAAGCAAATGTCTGCCAACAAGCCGCTGATCCACCCAACAGATGCAAACGGTCTGAAATTTCGTGTGCAATCTTCTGATGTTTTGGTAGCTCAAATGGAAGCCATCGGTGGCAGCCCGCAAAAAATGGCGTTTTCTGAAGTGTATGGTGCGCTGCAACAAGGTGTTGTGGATGGTCAGGAAAACACATGGTCAAACATTTTCGGTAAGAAGTTCTTCGAAGTGCAAGACGGTGTTACACAAACAGATCACGGTATTATTGACTATTTGCTGGTCACAAACGTTGACTGGTTAGAAGGCCTCGAAGCAGATGTGCGTGAACAGTTCCTGTCGATTGTGGCTGAGGTTACTGCGACACGTAATAAAGAGTCTACTGCTTTGAACGATGCAGCAAAAGCATCAATCGAAAAAGCAGGAGGCACAGTTATTACTTTGACAGCCCAGCAACGCCAAGTTTGGGTCAACACAATGAAACCAGTTTGGGCGAAGTTTGAAAGTGACGTAGGCGTTGAAAACATCGCGGCGGCTCAAGCAATCAACGCTTCAATCGACTAAGCGTTAATCCGATAAGAAAGGCGCGGCGTTTAAAAGATGCCGCGCTGTTTTTAAAATTGATCCGGGGGGGACACATGGAACGTGCTAAATCTTTTATAGATCGCATTGAAGAGACACTGATCGCTATATTGCTAGGCCTGATGACAGTACTCACTTTTGCCAATGTGCTTGCGCGCTATTTGTTCAACTCTAATATTTTTTACGCTCTTGAATTAACGGTTTTTATGTTCGCATGGCTGGTTTTGCTGGGTGCATCTTACGCAGTTAAGAAAAACGCACATTTGGGCGTGGATGCTATCGTTAATATGGCGCATCCCAATACGCGCCGTGTGATGGGGTTATTATCGGCGTTGGCTTGTATTATTTATGCGGCACTTCTAATGAAAGGGGCGTGGGATTACTGGGCGCCTTATGCTAATTTACCGCCGACCCAGGGGCGTTGGTTTCCACTTGGATTAGTGGAAAACTCCCGTGGGCAGGGTTGGTATGAAACACAAGATATACCTGTGCCCTTCTTTTTGACGTGGTTGTCCGATGTGTTTAACGACGGCGATGCGTATGAAAAACTGCCAAAGGTCATTCCTTATTTTGTATTACCGTTTTCTATGGCTTTGCTGCTTTATCGATTTTGCCAGACTGGTGTGGCAATGTGGCAAGGGCGCATTGAGATGATGATTGTCAGCCATGAAGCCGAAGATGATGTAGAAGAAGCCGCCAAGCGGCTACGCGAAAGCGAAGAAGGGCAGTAATCATGGATATTATTCTACTTTTTGTTATGGTCATTGGCTTGATGCTGATCGGAGTGCCGATTGCGGTATCACTTGGCCTATCCTCTATCCTCTTTTTGTTGTGGTTTTCTGATAGCTCTATGGCTTCTGTGGCGCAAACTTTGTTTGAAGCTTTTGAGGGCCATTCAACGTTACTTGCGATCCCGTTTTTCATTTTAGCGTCATCTTTCATGTCGACAGGTGGGGCCGCTATGCGGATTATTCGGTTTTCCATCGCTATTGTTGGTCACTTACGTGGTGGTTTGGCGATTGCCAGTGTAATGGCCTGCATGATTTTTGCGGCTTTGTCAGGTTCGTCGCCTGCAACTGTTGTTGCTATTGGTGGCATTGTGATCGGGGCGATGCGTCAGGCTGGATATAGCAAAGAGTTTGCCGCAGGGGTTATCTGTAATGCGGGTACTTTGGGCATTCTTATCCCGCCATCTATTGTGATGGTGGTTTACGCTGCCGCCGTGGAAGTGTCTGTAGGTCGGATGTTCTTGGCAGGTGTTATTCCAGGTATGCTGGCCGGTACTATGCTAATGATCGGTATTTACGTGATGGCACGGATCAAAAATATGCCCGCGGGAGAATGGAGGGGCTGGGGTGAAGTTGCCAGCAGTTTCCGCGAAGCGTTCTGGGGGCTAATGTTGATCGTGATTATTATGGTCGGGATCTACGGTATTCCGGGATTGACCAAAGCGATTTTCACACCTACGGAAGCGGCCGCAGTCGCGTCGATCTATGCGTTTATTGTGGCGACATATATATATCGTGACATGGGGCCATTGGCAGAACGAGATGGGCAGGCCAAAGCAAATCTACTGCAAAAACCGCAAGCCTTGATCACGGCCTTTTGGCATAAAGACACAATCAATACCTTGTTAGACGCGGGGAAACTGGTGGTTACTTTGATGTTTGTGATTGCTAATGCGCTGATTCTAAAACATGTGATCACTGATGAACAGGTACCGCAACAAATCACCAATGCTTTGCTGGGTTATGGTTTTGGTCCTGTGATGTTCTTGGTGATCGTTAACGTTATTCTGCTGATCGGTGGCCAATTTATGGAGCCATCAGGCCTGTTGGTAATTGTTGCCCCGCTGGTGTTCCCGATTGCAATGGAGCTGGGCATTGACCCTATCCATCTGGGCATCATTATGGTGGTAAACATGGAGATCGGGATGATTACACCGCCGGTTGGATTAAACTTATTTGTCACCGCCGGCGTGGCAGGCATGTCTATGATGGGTGTTGTTCGCGCGGCCTTGCCATTCCTGGCGATTATGTTCGTCTTCTTGATCATCATCACTTATATCCCATGGATTTCAACGGTTTTGCCAAACGCGATCATGGGGCCAGAGTTGATAACCAAATAAATGCACGTTAGATTATCTTAAGGTGTGAGCTACGAGAAAGGCACAATTAAGGGGTTGATTATATTTGAACAGAGTGTAGCTTCCGACGATATTGATGTTTTGTTTTTATTTTTAAGAAAAAAATCAAAAATAAAAACGAGGTGAGGCAAAATGCCAGTGCCTGTAATTGGGCGCAGGTTAATTTGTATAATAATTTGTAACTAGATCTTCAGGGAGGATAAAATGAAGATATTATCTAAAAAAACAGCCATTAGCACAGCTTTGGGTGCCGTTATGGCAACAGGCCTGGCTTTGCCGGGTGCAGCAGAACAATTTGTATCTATCGGTACAGGCGGCGTGACAGGGGTTTATTATCCGACAGGTGGTGCGATTTGCCGTTTGGTAAATAAAAACCGTAAAGATCATGGTATTCGTTGCTCTGCAGAGTCTACAGGCGGATCAATTTTCAACATTAATACTATTAAAGCTGGTGAGCTGGAATTTGGCGTTGCGCAATCTGACTGGCAGTACCATGCTTATAACGGCACATCCAAGTTTGCGGATGCCGGCAAGTTTGAAAAACTGCGCGCAGTGTTTTCAGTACATGCTGAGCCTGTGACGGTTATCGCACGCGATGATGCGGGCATTAACAATATCACAGACGTTAAAGGCAAGCGGATGAACATCGGCAATCCTGGTTCCGGGACACGTGGTACATGGGAAGTTCTGGAAGAAGCCCTTGGTTGGGAACGTTCTGATCTGGCTCTGGCCGCAGAAATGAAATCTGCGGAAACTGGTGCGGCTGTTTGTGACGGTAAAATCGACTCGTATTTCTGGCTGGTGGGTCACCCATCCGCATTGACACAAGAGTCGTTGGCATCATGTGCTGCACATCTAGTCGATGTAACAGGCCCTGCGATTGATAAGTTGATTGAGGAAAACTCTTACTACCGTAAAGCAACTATCCCAGCTGGCATGTATAATAATGACAAAGACATCACAACGTTTGGTGTTGGTGCGACTTTCGTAACCAGCGCAGACGTGTCTGAAGATGTGGTTTATGTTGTTGTAAAAGCAGTGTTTGAGAATTTTGACCAGTTCAAGAAATTACACCCTGCATTTGCCAACTTGAAACCAGAAGAAATGATTAAAGATGGTCTGTCAGCACCACTTCATGCTGGCGCTGCTAAATACTACAAAGAACAAGGCTGGATGTAATTCCGGTTCACGTAGCAGGGGGATTTTCCCCCTGCTATAATTTTATAAAGTAAAACTATAATAAATTTTCGAATGCTGATGAATATACTACTGCGCATTTGATTGCCTTGGGGAGGGATAGATATGGCAGATAACCAAACGATGTCAGAAGCTGATAAACTGGTCGCGGATGTAGATACAGGTGCACGTAATCCATTGGGTTGGCAGGCTAAGCTTATTCCGGTCATTTGTTTTTGCTGGGCAATATACCAGTTATATATCGCGTCACCTCTTCCTTCTATGTTGGCAACTGCCCTTGGCATTGATTTTTTTCAGTTCATTGGCAATTTGTCGATTTCGCGCAAAGTCCACTTGGCTTTTTCGCTGGTGCTTGCCACATTGGCCTTTCCCCTTTTCAAAAGCAGCTCACGCAACAGTATTCCTTGGTATGACTGGATAATATTATCGCTTGGTGTTTGCGCCATGCTGTATATGATTCTGATGAATGCTAATATCGCTGAACGTGCAGGCGATTTTGGGCACTCTAATATCAAGTTTGATATGACGGTTGCGTCACTTGGACTGATTGTATTGACAGCCGCGGTTTTCCGATCTCTTGGCTTGCCGCTGGTTGTGGTTGCCGGGGTTTTGGCAGCTTATGTGTTTATAGGTGGCGGCAATTGGGGCGGGGCTTCTTTTATAAAAGGCATGTGGCATTTTTGGATGCAAGAAGAAGGCATTTTTGGAAAGCCACTTGCCGTATCCACCCAGACAATATTTTTGTTTGTGCTGTTTGGCGCGATTTTAGAAAAAGCCGGCGCAGGGGGCTATTTTATCAAAATCGCCTTCGCGCTTTTAGGCCACTTTAAAGGCGGGCCGGCAAAAGCCGCTGTGATCGCCTCAGCCCTGAGCGGACTTTATTCAGGGTCTTCCATTGCCAATACGGTAACGACAGGGACATTTACTATTCCCTTGATGAAACGTACGGGCTTTTCAGCAGAAAAAGCCGGTGCAGTTGAAGTTGCGTCCTCTACCAATGGTCAGTTAATGCCACCGGTTATGGGGGCGGCGGCGTTTTTGATCGCCGAATTTACCGGAGTAGAATATACTACATTGCTGAAACACGCATTACTGCCTGCGTTGATCTCTTACATCGCGCTGGTTTATATCGTGCATTTGGAAGCTTGTAAGCTTGACTTGAAAGGTTTGCCAAAGCCGCCATCCACAAAAAGCTTTACGACCAAGATGATTGGTTTCTTAACGGGTTTCATCACTGTTGGAGTGCTGTTTCTACTGGTTTATTTTACATTGGGCCAAGTTAAAGCGGCTTTCCCGGGATTGACGGTTTACATGGTTCTTGCCATTTCTTTAGTGCTATATCTGATTTTGCTATACTTGGCATCAAGACGGCCTGATTTGGAAGCGGATGATCCTGATGCTCCAATTACTGTGCTACCGGTTGCGTCTGATACTGCATGGACGGGTCTGTATTATTTGTTGCCGATCATCATTTTGTTATGGTGTATTTTACCATCACCAGAACGCCTGTCTGCGCACTTGTCAGCCTATTATGCTTGTCTTGCGATGATCTTTATTACGCTGACACAGCATCCGATAAAAGCGATGTTTCGGGGTGAGTCAGAGATACTTATCCGCTTAAAACTTGGTGTTTCCGAATGTGTGCAAGGTGTTATCGCCGGAGCGCGCAACATGATTTCTATCGGTATTGCGACTGCAGCGGCTGGTGTTATTGTTGGCTCTATTTCTTTAACTGGTGCGCATGGGTTTGTTGGCGAATTGGTTGAATTCCTATCGGGCGGCAACTTACTTGTGATGTTGATCCTTGTCGCCATCATGAGTTTAGTTTTGGGCATGGGCTTGCCGACAACGGCCAATTACTTGGTTGTTGCGGGGCTTATGGCGCCTGTGATCGTGGCTCTTGCTGCTAAATCGGGGTTGATTGTGCCTTTGGTTGCTGTGCACTTGTTTGTGTTCTACTTTGGTATCCTTGCAGATGATACGCCCCCTGTGGGGCTTGCGGCCTATGCCGCGGCGGCGATCTCTCGGGGGGACCCAATTAAGACAGGTATTCAGGGCTTTACGTATGATATCCGTACAGCGTTGTTACCTTTCTTGTTTTTGTTCAATACGGAATTGCTGCTGATGGATGTTACCTTTGCAAAAGGCGCATTTGTCTTTGTGGTGGCCACAGTGGCAATGATGCTCTTTGCGGCAGCCACCATGGGCTGGTTCCTGTTTAGAAGCAAGCTTTGGGAAAGCGTGGCGCTATTGTTGATCGCATTTACACTGTTCCGCCCTGGATTTTGGCTGGATTACGCATCTGCACCCTTTGAAGAACAACCAGGTGGCCAAGCGATTGTGATTGCACAGGATTTGCCAGATAATGCAACTATGCGTGTCCGTATTGTGGGGCCTGATTTTGATGATGTTGATATACTGAACAATACCAGCATTATTCTAAATCTGGGTGAAAAATCAGATGGTGAAACGCGGATAACCAATGCAGGCCTGCAGATACTAGAAGAAGATGGTAAGGTTGTTATTGATGCTCTGACATGGGACTCCAAGCACAAGCAGCTGGATCGTTTGTTTACAATGGGTGAGCTTGATAACCCTCTGGTGATCGACAAAGTGCTGTTGAAACGAGACCGGCCGGCCAAAGAGCTATTCTATATTCCAGCATTATTGTTGTTGGGCTTGATTTGTATGTTGCAACTTGGACGGCAACGTAAATCAAAAGCACAAGCAGCCTAGAAAGGAAACTGATTATGTATCAATCGATATTAGTACCTGTTGATCTTGCTCAGGAAAGTTCGTGGAAAAAAGTAATGCCCGTCGCTGTTGACTTGGCACAAAAAAATGGCGGTGCTTTACATTTACTGACCGTGGTTCCGGATTTTGGGATGACGCTTGTAGGTTCATTCTTTCCTGCGGATTATGCCAAAAATAAGATGGCAGAAGTAGAACAGGAACTTGCGGCATTTGTGAAAAAGCATGTGCCCGCTAAGGTTCCTGTAACCAGTTATGTGAAACAAGGGACAATTTATAAAGAGATTGTACGTGTGGCAGATAAACTGGAAAACAGCCTGATTATTTTATCATCACACCGGCCTGAAACTAAGGATTACTTGCTGGGGCCAAATGCTGCACGCGTCGTGCGCCACTCTAATCAGTCAGTGTTTGTGGTGCGAGATAATTAACATAACTATCATTATGCGCCATATGGTTATAGCTGGGTGCGCGCTACCTTGAAGTGCGACTCCTATTAGAAAACAATGAGTTATCTGATAAGGAGATCATGGCATGGG
>JQIA01000100.1_pt1 | contig 37755 bp, 51 predicted proteins | sample 811431 | NCBI WGS metagenome assembly JQIA01 (sample SAMN02998118, study PRJNA258478) | marine sediment metagenome | biome: marine; feature: seafloor; material: sediment; isolation source: oil-polluted sediment collected from 3 locations (0.5 km, 0.7 km and 0.9 km)... | place: USA: Gulf of Mexico ...
TTTACATGGACTAGACTCACTGGAAGATATACTACTGGAGATAGTAGATTTCCTACCTCAGGATTGCAAAGTATGGGGTAATGGTTCTATATTTGATATCGCTATGCTTGAGGACGCTTATCGTCAATATGATATCGATATACCTTGGGAGTTTTGGAACGTGCGTGATTGCCGTACAGTATTAGACATGTATGAGTCTCAACGAGGTGGATTCAATAAGAAGTCAGGAGGTACTTTACATAACGCTCTAGATGATGCAAGATATCAAGCTCAATACATCACAATGATGTGGAACAAACTGTTAGGTGATAAGGAGAAATAAAGTGGATCTTAATATAATAGAGCAAGAAGTAGGTAAGATAGCTCCTGGCTCTACTGTTACATTTAACGACAGAACTAAGTCCCTAACGTTGCTTGTTAAGTCTCGTTATGCTGATACGGTTAGTGAGTATATACATTCTCATATACCTGCTAATATAGAAGTTAACATTATTGAGGAGGATGTGAGATGAGCATAATAAGAAACAATGAAGAAGACAACTCAACAGAACTATGGGTAAACGGTGAATTTGTAGCTAGTTGGTTGATATTTGAGTTACCTGAATCTATTAGAGGTAGAGTCGAATCTATGATAATAAGAGGTATTGAAGAAGGTAAGAAGCAGAAATCCAAAGAAATACGCAACGTACTAGGAATTAACCATGTCTAACACAACAGTAACAACTCAACTAACAGGTAAGAGATTAAAGCTGAATAAAGTAATAGCTTATTCTCTATTTGTACTGGGCGTGTTGATGATCTTAGTCCACGATGGTGATTCTCCTGATAACCATATGTTAGTATGGGGATGTTTGATTTCTCTGTACGGCCTAGGACACTTAACAGTAACTCGCATACGTATATGGTGGAATCACAAATGAATATTTTACTTATTTGTTACGCGATTATATTAGCATCTATAGGTCTGTATTTGCTTGTGAAGTTCTATAAAATTGTTAAAAATATGGACAAGGATGAAGATAAGATTAGCAGTAATATCGAACACCTCAATACCTATATGGGAGGTGATTGGTTTTATATTCGTACATCGGATAGTTATCGTGATTCTATGACCGATAGGACTATTAATAACTTTCCAGATTAAGGAGAAACACGTGAGCCAGAATAAGATCAAACCACTACTAGCTACAAAAGCCGAATACGACAAGATCCAGTATCCTGTATTAGCTACTCCTAAACTCGACGGTATACGTTGCCTTATGGTTGACGGGGTCGCTATGTCCCGTAGTATGAAGCCTATCCCTAATAAGTTTATCCAAGAGCAACTGAAAGGTTTACATGGATTGGACGGGGAATTAATGGTTAACGGGGATTTCAACGCTGTACAATCAGGTATAATGAAGCAAACAGGTGAGCCTGATTTTACGTATCATGTGTTTGATTCATTCGTATTAGAAGTAGGTTACGAAGATAGAATAGACGAACTTGAATGGATAGCTACTGCTCTTCATCCTCGTATTAAGATGTTAATTCCTTTGGTTGTCCGTAACGAGAAGCAATTAGACGAATACCTCGAGGACTGTTTACGATTTGAATTTGAAGGCTTAATGATTCGTAAACCCGACGGTAAATATAAGTTTGGCCGCTCTACTGTCAAGGAAGGCATATTATTGAAGATTAAACGTTTCTTTGATGACGAGGCTACTCTTGTTGAGATTACTGAGAAGATGCATAACGGTAACGCGCTTGAGGAAGACGAGTTAGGTTATGCTAAACGTAGCTCATGTAAAGAGAACCTCATTCCTGCGGGAACAGCGGGTTCTTGTATTCTTGGTTGGAATGGTATTGAGTTCCGTGTCGGGTTTGGCCCCGGTATTACAGATAAGCTGAAACAGGAATGGTGGGATAAACATGAAGAGTTGGAAGGAGGGACTGTAACCTTCCGTTACCAAGAGTTAAGTAAAGACGGTGTTCCTCGTTTCGGTAAGTTAGTAGGTTTTAGACACGAGGATGATTTGTAAGCTTGCTTTATTGGTAAAGATGATTAATACTAAACCCTCTTAGTTATTAAGAGACCAACCCTCTTAGTTATTAAGAGACCAACCCTCCAAAGGAGATAAGAAGATGCGTAAAATGTTCACCATTGTATTATTGCTTTTCAGCTGCGTTACTTATGCTGGATTAGGAATAGAACCAGGTAGTGGCGGATTCATAGCTAATACCCAGCTCCTAATCAATCCAGACAAACAGATCTCAACAATCGATACCGTGTCTCCAAACAAAGAAACAGTAAGTGTTTCAAATTTGGATTCTACATCGCCGTTATCTAATACGTTTGAGTTCCATCAAGATACTCAGCGACGACATATGAGTTTATTTAGCAAGGCCTTAGATACTACTGTCTCATCTGTTGCTTTAACATTAGGAGTTTCAGGGGGTAACTCCAAGGCTCCTATTAGATCGTAACCAACCGTACGACGCTAGTTATAAACAGTTAAATAAAAATACCGACGGGCAAGTCGGTATTTTTATGTTTATCACTTCCTATTATCTCTTAACATTTACTATATCTCCTTTTTGATTTATATTGAAACTACCTTGGCCGGACAATATGAATTAAATATATGCAACGACAACCCTTATCAATAGAGGATCTGAGAAGTCTTATCAACAAGGGTGAGGCTAAGGATCCTCTTGTCTTTTTAGAATCTATAATGAACGGGCAAGATCCCCGTAGACTTTCGTCCATTTATGAACTTGTAATGGAGATAGACAACTTCACTGATGGGGATTTATCTCAAGGTGACTGGGCTGAGATTGTAGACCATGTTAGTGACCGTTTCCATTTCCATACCGTTAGTCTTAATGAATCTATAACAGCTAGTAAGACCTTAGCAGAATACCTACACGCCAAACGCAAACATGTAGAGATAAAAGACAACAGCTCAGGATCAGGTAGCGTACAGGATAACCCTTTAACAGAAGAGGAAATAGAGCTGTTTAAGGAGAAGTTTAATGACGACTTCTGATATTATACTAGACGAAGAACCTCAATGGACTTACAACGAAAAGCGTATGCTCAAGTACATGTTAGAGCAAGACGGTATGCAATTCATGAGGTACTTCTTTAAAATACGTGAAGACAGTAAGATGATCTGCAATTGGCACCATTATGTTATCGAATATGTGCTACAAGCGGTGTATGATCTAAAAGTAACTCGTCTAATAATCAATATAGCTCCTGGTTATACTAAAACAGAACAAGCCGTACTCAATTTTATATGTAGAGGTTTGGCTCTGAATCCTCGTAGTAAGTATATCCACACCTCATATGCCGGTAAACTCGTAAACACTAACTCTGCTAAAATAAGACAAACAATAAAGAGTGCTGAGTATCAAGAACTTTGGCCTATGAAGATACGTATAGACGCTGACTCAAAAGGCGAGTGGTATACTGATCAAGGTGGCGGTATATTAGCTGCTGCTGCTGGAGGACAGATCACAGGGTTCCGAGCAGGTCGAATGGACGAGGGTATATTCACAGGAGCGTTTGTAAACGACGACCCTGTTAAGCCTAAAGATGCTTATTCTATAGTCAAAAGATCTACAGTCAATAACGATTTTAACAATACTATGCGTTCTCGCTTAGCCATAGAGTCTGTACCTATGGTTAATATTATGCAGAGAATACATGAGGATGATCTTAGCGGGTATCTCTTAAAGGGAGGGTCGGGTGATATGTGGCATCACCTGACAATACCTACGAATTTAACTGAAGAAGTACTGAACAAGCCTTATTCTGAGGATTACACCCACGGTATACCTATAAGTATTAATGGTATTCTTAAGGCTATGCACACGGGTCAGAGCTATGATTTTTAGTTTAGATGCCCTTAACCATATCCCCCAACAAATAATCCCTGGGGACCCTCTGTGGGAGTTTAAACACACTACAGAACAGTTAAAAGTTATCGAAACAGGGGATCCCTACACCTATTCATCTCAATATCAGCAAGACCCTAGTCCGTTAGGCGGAGGTATGTTTAAGGATAAATACTGGAAATATTATGACGTCTTGCCTCCTGATATAATGTTATATCGGATTTATGGAGATACAGCTCAGAAGACCAAAGAGCGCAACGACTACAGTGTATTTCAGATGTGGGGTAAATCACCTACGATGGGTATCTTCTTAATAGATCAGTTCCGAGGTAAATGGGAAGCTCCGGAATTGGAATCTAAATTAGTAGAGTTTTGGAATAAACATAAACCCACTCAGTATAAACCATTTGGCGCTCAAGTAGTTAAGATAGAAGATAAGAGTTCTGGTAGCTCCTTAATACAATCTATTAAGAAAGACTATATGATACCTGTAGAGGCTATACAACGTAACACTGATAAAGTATTAAGAGCTATGGGTGTAGTTAAGTACTTTTCTACAGGTTATATCCACTTGCCCAAGGATACGGATTGGGTTCACGATTACAAAGAGGAGTTCCGTAAATTTACTCCTCTAATGACACACTCGCATGATGACCAAATAGACCCCACAATGGATGCGGTTGAGGATCTAATTGTATTTGAAGACATGCTTTATAGCGATAACTCCATGTAATAGGCCGGATAACCTATGAAAGGAAATAATAATGAGTTCATTAAGAGATAGCTTACCTAACTTTGTAACGGGAATCAAGACTCTTTCCGATTACGAATCCCTTATAGCAGTCGTGTTAGGTTTGATAAACGGCGCTATGCCCGAAGTTAAATTTGGCCACAACGAATTAACAGCTATTACTGAAACAGACATATGGGAGAGAGGGGATACTCAACCTATTTATATCTTCCCTGACGTAGCGGGAGAAACTATAGAACTACTATCTGATAATATAGGGGATAATCAGATAATAACAATAGAAGGTTTAGATGTGGATTACTTAGCTCAAACACAATTTGCAACACTAAACGGAACAACCCCTGTTCCTGTTCCGGGTACTTGGGTTGCGGTTAATAGGGCTTACAACGATACTGGTACTAGATTTTTAGGAAATGTAATAACTAGAGGGGACGGATCTACGTCCGCTAATATATTTACTTCTATGGATACCGCTGCTCAGCAAACAGCCCAAGCAATTACTATTATACCGGATGATAAAGTAGGTATATTAAATAACTTCTCTACAGCAATTAACAAATCAGGAGGAGCGTCTATTACATGTATATTCTCACTACAATTAGCTAAGTTTGGAAAAGTGTTTAGAACCCAAATACGTTACGGCTTACAGAAAGAAGGAACTAGTAATATTAGCTCTGATCTTATAATCCCAGTATTAGTAGCTCCTAAGTCTAGGGTTAAAATAACTGCTTTACCCGATGCGATCAATACCGATGTTTCAGGTGAGTTTTCTTTTATATTAGTTGATAAGAACTTAGTTCCTGCTGATATACTAAGTTCTATATAAGGTTAAAAAGGTTAGTTTTTAACTATTACCCTTAATACGTAATAAAAATTTAGGTAATGAAAATTTATTTAATATAATAAGGGTTCCTGTTTAAAACTAACCTTATTAACTATCACTACGAGGAAAGATAAAATGAGCGGTAATCATGAAGAGGCTAGGATTTTAGATGAAGGGGTTTCTGTTAAAGACGGATTAGAAAATCTCGTAGCTCAGTTAGGAACAGAGCAGGATAAACGTGCTCATTCTAAATTTGTAAATAATAAGCGACTTTCCCTCAAAGGTAATGAGGAAGAGTTAAACGCTATGTACCGTACAGATTGGTTAGCTGGTAAGGTAGTCGATATTATACCGGATGACATGACTCGTGAATGGCGTGAGTTTACTGGGGAGATAGAACCGGATACAGTTAAAATACTAGTAGACGAAGAAGATCGTTTAGACTTATCTGGATCGTTTAACCTAGCTCATAAATGGGCTAGGTTATATGGTACTGCTTATATTGTCATGTCTATAGATGATGGACAAACTCCGGATAAACCTGTAAATCTAGATAACATTAAGGAAGGGTCTCTTCGTCATATTAAGGTTGTAGACAGGCATCGTATAAACAATTCAGAAGTAACACCTATTCAGGATCCCTTAAATTCTAATTTCGGTATGCCTGAATTTTATCGTATAGTAGACACTGCGGTTAAAATTCACCATAGTCGTGTATTGCGTTTCGATGGAGTAATGTTACCCTTCAACGAATTCCAAAGAAATGATTACAATTCTGATTCCGTATTAAGTCGTTTATATGAAGCTCTTATTAATCTTAATACTACGGCTACCGGAGCCTCTAGTATGGTATTTGAGACTAATGTAGATATCATGAAGGTTAAGGGGTTAATGGGCTACTTACAAACATCTGATGGAGAAGCTTTACTTCGTAAACGGTTCACCTTAGCCGGTATGATGAAGAGCTTCAACAATATGATGTTGTTGGATACTGAAGAAGAATTCGACAGTAAAACTAATACGTTTTCTGGATTACCTGATTTACTAGATCGCTTCGGTTTGTTCTTAAGTGCTGCTAGTGATATACCAGCTACTCGGTTATTAGGATCATCGGCTAGTGGTTTAAATGCTACTGGAGAGGGAGATCTTAAGAATTACTATGATACAGTACGTTCAGCTCAGAAGAAAGAATATAAACCTAAGCTCGATTATTTTGATGAGATTATGATTAGAAGTTTAGGTTTACCTGAAGACACCGATATAACTTATGAGTTTAATTCTTTATTCCAGATGACCCCTAAGGAATTATCTGATATGCAGTTTGTCAACGCTCAACGCGATGCTCTATATCTAGATAGAGGTGTAGTGACAGAAGAAATAGTAGCTAAGGAATTAAAGCAAGATAATACTTATACTAATATCACAGATGACTATATTGAAGAGCTAGAGGAATTTGAAAATGACTTTAACACCAATACCAACGATCCTCAACTTGGAAATGAACAGGAAGCACAGGAGGGAAAAGAAGAAAAGGATCCGACCGATAAGGACTCCTAAGTCTCCTGAGGTAAGATATCGGAATACGTTAAGATCATTAAGTGCTAAGTTACGCCATGACGTCAACACTCAGATTATACCATTGCTTAAACAGTTTCAATCTGAGTATATTAATGACGCCTATGCTAAAACACTAGAACAAGCTTTCGATCGATTACGTAAGTCTTATTCAGATATTAATACTAACGCTCGTATAGTGTCTGAATCTTTTGTGACTAACTCTGAGCAGGTTAATAAACAAAGATTCTATTCATCAATGGAAGACGCAGTTGGTGTTAACCTACAAAGTATTATCCAGAACGAAGGACTTGAAGATATATTAGTAGCTACTACTCGTGAAAATGTCGGTCTTATTCGTTCTATACCTGAGGAATATTTTAAGAAGATAGAAAGTATTGTCTTTACGGGTACTACTCAGGGTAACGCTGCTGGATCGATGATTAAACAAATCCAGAAAACAGGTAAGGTGACAGACAACCGAGCTAAACTTATAGCACGTGATCAAAGCTCTAAATTAAACTCGGCATTAACCCAACAACGAGCTCAGAATTTAGGTGTTGAAGAGTACGTCTGGAGAACAGCAGGAGACGAGAGAGTACGTGAATCACATCGTACTAAGAACGGTAAGGTATTTAGATGGGACGACCCTCCTAAGGACACTGGGCATCCTGGGCAGGACATTCAGTGTAGGTGTGTAGCTCAGCCGATAATTAAGCTGTAATTTGTATTATAACTAAGCCAAACTTTCATTGAAATTTTGGCTAAATATTACTTAGCGAGGAATAGAAAATGACTTTAGCTTACGAAGTAGGATTAAGAAATACAAGACTGGACGATATAACCGCAAAAATTGACGGAGGCCCAGGAGCAGGTACGATTAAGATTTACGACGGTACTCGTCCTGCCACGGGAGCGGCTATTACTACTGAAGTACTAGGTGCTACTTTGACTATGAGTGATCCGTCATTCCCAGCAGCTGGTTCTGGGACTATGGGAGCTAGTGCTATAACAGGTGATGCTTCTGCTGACGCTACTATCACTGCTTCTTGGTTCCGTGTGCAAGATTCCACAGGAGCATTTGTAATGGACGGAGACGTAGGTACTTCCGGGTCTGATTTGAACTTGAATACTGTATCTCTAGTAGCTGGTGTACAAGTGGATATTACTAGTTTTGTCATTAATGCTGGTAATGCATAATTGTGATTACTGTTTGGTTTACAGGTATATCAGGTAGCGGTAAGACTACTATAGCTGACGCAGTAGTATTAAAACTACCTCAGTGTTATAGACTTGACGGTGACGATTTACGTACAGGTCTTAATTCTGATTTGGGATTTTCTTATAAGGATCGTAAAGAGAATATCCGTAGAGCAGGGGAAGTAGCTAAGTTATTTTCTTATCACGGTATAGTTCTAGCTAGTTTTATCAGTCCTTACGCTGAACATAGAAAATATGTGAGAGATATACATGAAAGCTCGAATATAAAGTTCATAGAAGTATTTGTAGATTGCCCATTAAAAGTAGCTGAAGACAGGGACCCCAAGGGGCTTTATAATAAGGTTAGATCCAATAGGATTAATAACTTTACAGCTATAGACGATCCATACGAAACCCCGATCTCCCCTGATATACATTTACGAACAGATCGTATAACTGTAAAAGAAGCGGTCCAAGAGGTAATAGATGCGATTCTTTAGAGTATCTGAAGATACATGTATAGTAGGTATCCCTAAGGCTGGCTCTTTATCCATGGAAGAAGCCATAAATTTCAATGGGGGTCAGTTTATAAATGTACAAGAATCTCTTATTATCCCTAATAGGATTCTTTTTCTCAGAGATTGGTGGGAACGTTTAAACTCAGCATTTACTTTTTTCTGGTTACTTGAGAAAAACGGAACTATGCAGACCGAGTATCTACCTCAGTATATTTTAGGTACTGCTATCCATAAATCTCCAAAACCAACCCAACAAGCATGGATGGATTTTATTGATCATGTGTTGGATGCCCCAAAGGAATTTAATCATGATCATTGGTTACCCCAGACCGAATTAGCAACTCATGAAGGTATATTTTTACCTACTATAGTTCATAAATTCGAGGATATAGATGCTGTTGATCCTGAACACCCTGATTTTAATAACGACGAAATCCCACTAGAATCTAAGAGTAGATACTGGAGCAGGTACAGTCCTGGTAGGTTACCTGAGAAAAATAGAAATAGTAATCATCTACCGATAACTCAATATCGTCAAGACGATTTAGTTGCTCGTTTTATAAATGATAGTACTATGCACTCTAAAATCAATGGGTCTTACACCGGAGGGTTATAATGGCTATTGTTATAACCGATAGGGGTTTTCATAGTCGTAATATAAATACGAATCAATTGAGTGCTCCTAGCTCCCCGGCAACAGCTTATACTCCGGCTGCTAATTCGGTAATGCTGGCTATTGTACAAAATGATTTAAACGCTACCGACCCCGATATACCTCAAGGTCATGACGGAGGTAGCTCTTGGGTCAAACTAGGGAACTCCCAAACAGCTAATAATAAGACTTCAGTTTTATACGGAGCCCATGTCGGTTCTAGCCCTAGTTCGGGTTTTGTTACTGTAGATGAAGCTACTGCTTCGACTATGGGTTTGCAAGTATTAGAAGTCGAAGGTTTGGATGATACAGGTACTGTAGCCGATTCATTCGCTCAGATAGCTGATGGTACATTTTATGGTACTTTACCAACCCTCGCTCTAACAGGAGCAGCTACTCAGACCATTGGATTTTGGTGTTGTGATCAACCTACAATCACTCCTGATGATACTCCTATTGGTTCTCAACTATCATATCGATATGGCGGAAGCCATATGCATCGAGATCAGAATCCAACTGGTAACGCTGCTCCGGGGGCAACTGGTTCTTTTGCTACATTTTGGAGAAACCATGCGGTAGAAGTAGTTGAAGCCAGTAGCGGTATAACGGGCACTATTAACGAGACTTCTGATAATGATACTTCGGTAGCCTCGGGTGTTGTTACAGTTATAGGTTCTATTGCTGAGACTTCTGATGACGATATATCAGTAGCTTCCGGGTTAGTTAGGGCTATAGGTAGTTTATCTGAGACCTCTGATAACGATACTTCGATAGCTTCCGGATTAGTTAGAATTGTAGGATCCTTAGTTGAGATTTCTGATAATGATACTTCAGTAGCATCGGGAACAGTAACAGTAATAGGGACGTTAAGTGAAACTTCCGACGACGATACTATGATAGGTATTGGAGTGGTTGGAGGAGCAATAACAGGTACTATCAACGAGACTTCTGATGACGATACATCAGTAGCTTCGGGTGTTATTACAGTTATAGGTAATCTCACAGAAACTTCTGATGACGACACTATGGTAGGCGTAGGTATAGTTGGAGGTTTTGTAACAGGTACTATCAACGAGACCTCGGATAATGATACTTTATTCGCTACTGGTCTTATTAGAGTTATAGGTCTTATTAATGAAATATCAGATAACGACACCTTAATAGCAAGCGGAACAGTGTCTCAAAACATAACAGGTACTATTAATGAGACTTCTGAAGACGATATTATGATCGGTACCGGAACAGTCGGAGGTTTACCAAGTGAGAACGATATCGGGTTCTCAGCTCCATTTGCTTTTGATGATATCGGGTTCTCAGCTCCATTTACTTTTAGTGATATAAATTTAACAGGTGATCTATGATAAACGGGGAATATGGGAACACATTAAGGATATCCGCTGAGGAAGATATTAGCGGTAATACTAATAGTATAGAATTAAGAAGCCCTTCTCCTTATGTCTCTAGTAGGGTTCTAACCGCAGCCGACGGAGTAGTCCTAGGCGTAACAACTAAGACAGTAGGTGGGATATTATTTACTGCTAATGAATATGTAGAGTATCCGATATTGCAAGGTGATATTAATATCGCCGGTAATTGGAACGTATGTTTATTTTCATTAACTCCAGGTGGTGAGAATAAAATACTAACTAATCTTACTTTCCCTGTTGGTTCATGTTAATCCTTATATTTTAATAGGTTTTAATAGCGTATTTAATGTGAAAAATTGTGTTTATAGAGAACATGATTTAATATTGATACAAATTGTAAGGACTCTTAAATGTTTTTAGCCGATAGACTGAAAATTACCACAGAACGTGAATATACTGATGAGGGGTTTCTTAAAGTCCCAGCTCGTATATCTCGTATCGGTATTCAAAATTATTTAGCTGTTGAGATGGGTCTTAAGGATAGAGACCCAGCTGATGTTATTAGAGTTTATAGACCTGAAGATGAAGTGTTTTCTGATATATCTTTAAGCTCGTTTTCTAACAAGCCCGTAACAAATAATCATCCTTCCGAATTGGTCAATCCTACTAACGCTAGTAGTGTAAGTGTAGGTTTCTCAGGACCAGAAGTAACTCGGGATGGGATGTTCGCCAAAACAACCCTTCATGTCACTGACGCAGAAGCCATTGCGAATATAGAGAGCGGAAAGGTTGAGCTTTCTAATGGTTATACCGCTGACATAGAATGGGTATCAGGAGTTACTCCGGAGGGTGAGCAGTTCGACGCCATTCAGAGAAACATTAAAGGCAATCACATTGCCATTGTAGAACGTGGTCGAGCTGGAGCTGCTTGCAGAGTGGCCGACAATTTACCCGAAACAGGAGATAAAGTCACTATGGCTAAAATCACCATTGATGGGGTCGACTTTGAAGTGCCTGATCAAGCCGCTCAAGCAGTTGGTAAACTGCAAGCACGCCTGACTGATGCTGAAAAAGAAACCCTAAGCGAAGCCGAAAAGCTAAAAGCTAAAGAAGACGAAGCGGAAGAAGAGGCTAAGAAAGCCAAGAAATCCGAAGACTCTTTACAAGCTAAGCTTGACGATGCTAATTCAAAAATCCCATCTTCCGAAACTCTAGATAAATTAGTTGCTGAGCGAACTGCTGTAGTAGATAGCATTCTTAAAGTAGCTCCTGATCTAGAATGGCAAGGTAAGGACACAGATACACTTCGTAAAGAAGCAGTAGCTATTAATTGTCCTAATGTTCAATTGGATTCAATGTCTACTGATTATATCAATGCTCGTTTTGATATGTTGGTTGAATCTATTGAAACTAACAGTCAACAACAACTGGACGAAGCCTTTAGCAACCAAGTTAAAGACAAAGACAGTAAAGTTGAAGACATTCGTCCGGCTAGTGTTATCGCTCGTGAAAAGATGATGATAGATAGTCAAAATGCTTGGAAAGGAGGTGCTAAATAATGAGCGCTCAAACTTCATATGCAATTAAACAAGCCGTCGCTTATGCTGGTTTAGTATACGCTCAGGCTCCTAGTGATATCATTTCTCGTGATGTCGAAACAGTGGCGGGTATCCCTTTCGCTGTAGTAGTTAGCCGAGGCACTGATGCTGATAAACAAGCTCTTCTAGGCGGCACTACTGGTATTTTAGGTGTAACTGTTCGTTCTCTTGATCGCGAAGGTGTTATCAACACTGGAGCTATTAGTTACGCTGAGACAGAAACAGCAGCTATTATGCGAGACGGTTATATCTGGGCGGTATGTCCTACGGGATGTGTACCTGGGGATGCTGTTAATTTTGTAGAAGCCACTGGTGTTCTAGATTCTGGCGCTCCAGTCGGTGTGGGTGAAACAGGTCTAGATGATTGTTTCTGGGATTCAACCGCTGCGGCTGGTGCATTAGCTATTCTTCGAGTGAAGAATGTTGAAAACATCACAGCCGGTGTATAAGGGGAACTTAAATGAAAAAAATTACTCTTCGTGATGGTTCTACCCTTGCCTATGATGGTATGATCGGTACCATTACAGCTAAAGATGGTAAACAAGTTATGCTTGATCATTCTATTACCGTTGCTATTAATAACGGTCTTATGGATGCTGATGGTGCTGTTTTCTTTCAACGTCAACTTGAGCTTATCAAAGCCCGAAGCTATGATGTTCGTTATGCTGAACTTAAAGCGCGTCAACTCTTCCCAGTATCTAACGAAGGTGGTCAGGGTATTACGACTATCACTTATCGTACATACGATCAAGCGGGTGCTGCCAAAATTATCAATGCTTATGCTGATGATTTGCCTCGTGCTGATGTTGCTGGTAAAGAAACTACTATTCCAGTTCGTTCCGTGGGTATTTCTTACGGTTATAACTTGGATGAAATCCAGTCTTCACAATTAACTGGTGCTGCTCTAGATCAACGTCGTGCTAACGCTGCTCGTCGTTCTGTTGAGCAAGTAGTTAACGACGTTGCCTTCTTCGGTGATGCTACTTCAGGTATGGGTGGTTTATTTGACAACCCTAACATCCCAACTGGAGCAGTAGTAAATCCAGGTGGCGGTACTGAGTTTGTTAATAAGACTCCTGATCAAATCTTGTTTGATATTAATGATTTGTTCTCTGATATCTTTGAAACTACTAAGATGGTTGAGCAAGGTAATACATTGCTTCTTCCAGCTGCTCAGTGGTCTTATATTATGTCGACTCCTCGAGCATCTAACAGTGATACTACTATTGCGCAGTACGCTGCTCAAAACAGTCCGTATCTAAATAGTATTGACGATATTATTCCTGTCAACGAATGTAATGCGGCTGATAACCCTTTATTGTCGACAGATGCTATGGTAGCGTATGATCGTAATCCTGATAAGCTACAGCTTGAGATTCCAGTTGAATTGGAGATGTTACCGGTTCAGCAGAAGAATCTTGAATTTGTTATTCCGGGACGTTCACGTTTAGCTGGTCTAAACATCTATTATCCGCTTTCATTAGCGATTGCAACAGGGATCTAACATTATGGCCGGTATAATGAATAATACTGCTCGTCAGTTTAATCTAAAATGCATGTCTAGGAATGGTAACCGTGTTTTAGTTAGGATTGCCCCTGGGTTTAATGTAGTAGAAGATGATCATTGGGGAGCGTTTGTACCTAAGAACGGTAAGGTAGATCCTTACGTAGCAAGACTTAAAAAATCAGGTCAAATAGAGTTCGGAGTTAGGATGGATGATCTTGAGCTTGAGAAAGCCCCTGATACCAAGTCTAAATCCAAGTCCGAGCCTATTGCTAAGCTAAAAGCTGATGCGGAGAAAGCTTCTAAGGAAGCTGAATTCAATAAGCTAGAAGCTGATAAGGCTAAAGCAGAAGCTGATAAGGCTAAAGCAGAAGCTGATAAGGCTAAGGTGGAACTTGAAGCTGCTAAGGTGGAGCTTGAAGCTGCTAAGGTGGAGCTTGAAGCTGCTAAGGTGGAATTGAGTAAATCGAAAACCGAGTCTTCTGAAAACGAAGATAAATCTAAAAAGTAGTAATAAAGGAGACCTGGATGTTAGTCTAGGTCTCCTTTAAACGTCCCATTAGGAATAGTGAGACGTTTAAAGGAGATCAGTATGGGTACTGGCAAAGACAAAATAAGAGGCCTATTACAAGTGAACGAACTATCAGAAGCTCGTTTGTGGAAAGTCCTAGATTCTATATCTGAACGACTCACTGGTATTGAATCCCAATTGTCTGAAGTTGTTAGACTTGAAGAACGAGTCAACAGTCATGACCAAGCGTTATCTCGCTATGGTAATCGTTTAGACAATCACGATAGTCGTATACGAGAATCTGAATTATGGCAAGCTAATCATGGGGATCGTTCATCAGTTGAGAGATTGATCAGCACTGTCCAAAGTAATGTTAACAATTTAAAAACTGAAATGGATGAAATAAAGTCCATTGAAGATGTTAATAAAGGTAAGAAAGATATAGGTAAAGAAGTATTAAAATGGATAGTAGGTTTATTAACAGCTATTCTACTTTATAAGATAACTAAAGGTTAACGAGATGGCCGTAACCGTAACTCTATTCAGAACAAGATTCCCAGAGTTTTCAGATGAAACCGAGTACCCTGCTCCTCGTATTCAGTTATTTATAGATGACGCGGCTAATATTCACATGGGAACTGACGAAAATCGTTGGTGTAATAAGTATGATTTTGCTCAGGCTTATCTAGCAGCTCATTTATTAATAGGAGCTACTGCTTCGGAAGTAGGTGATAGTTCTGTTAAGGTTGGTCCTATATCCTCCAAGAGTGCGGGGGGAGTTTCAGTTACTAGAGCTGTAGTGTCTAAAGATAGATCGGATATGGATGATTTCTATATGGGTACGGCTTATGGTCAGCAATTCTTAAATGTTCGTAACACTTGTTTTGTAGGAGTAGCGATAGCTAATTGCTTATGAAATCTAAAATAATCAGATCACCTAAGAAAGCAATCAAGGAATTGGAGAAAATAGCCAAATCTTTAGTAGGACCTGATCTGGTTAAAGTTGGCTTACCTAAAGGTAGTAATGATTACCCAGATGGGACATCAGTAATTATGGTGGGGGCTGTTCATGAGTTTGGGAGTCCTTCTAAAAATATACCTCAGCGTAGTTATCTTAGATCTACAGTTGTAGAGAAGAGACGTCTATATAGGAAAATGTTCAGGAAGCTTTCAAAGAAGATAATAGAAGGTAAGATTACCAAAGAACAAGCTTTAGGTTTAGTGGGGCTACAAGTCCAGACCGATGTAAGGGAAAAAATAACAGATATTAAAGAGCCTCCATTAACTACAAGAGAAGGTAATCCTTTGATAGATACGGGACATTTACGTCAGTCTATAGCTTTCGAGGTTGAAGCATAATGCCTATTAATGTTTCGGAAGCCTTGGATATGGATACAGCTGAGATAATGACAGTTGAAAGAACCTCAATAGGTTCTTATGTTGATGGTTTATATGTGAAAGGATCTACATCAACATTTAAAACTCTAGCTAGTTCTCAACAACCTACACCGAGACAAATAGAAACATTACCTGAAGGCGAAAGAGATAAGAATCCTAGGTTATTCATATCTAAGAAACCATTACGTACCTTGAGCGATAGAGACGGCACTCCGGCTGATATAGTCATATATAAAAGCGTTAGATATAAAATAATAATGTTAGGTGATTGGTCTTCCTACGGTCATACATATGCATTCGGGGTTAGGGATCAATGATATTACAAGAGACAATTAATAAGCTCCTAAGGGATGTTGTAGATTTGATTTTAGTCTCCCCAGGTTACACAATTAAGGCTAAGCAAAAAGACGCTCCTAGGCCTATCGATGCTTACGGGGATGTAGATTTTATAAGTGATACTCCAGTTGGCTGGGAACAATTTGAATATGAAGATAGAGACGCCGATGACGACTTGGATAATACATCTAAAGGAATGAGACAAATAATGATGTCTATCGGGTTCTTTAGAGATAGCTCTAAAGATAACGCTACGCAAGTGCAATTAGGAATGGTTCGTCCATCCGTGCAATCTCTATTTCGTCAAGCTGGATTAGGATTAACACGAAGATCAGAAGTAAGAGGTATATCCGAAGCATTAGAAAATGGATGGGAAGAAAGAGCTCAGTTCGATATTATCCTTAGTGCTCTCGGTACTGACACTGATATAGTTAGATCCATACTTAGTGTGGATATGGCGGGTCAATTTCAGGCTAGAGGCTTAACATACGACTTTAATATAGAGGTACAATAATATGACAATCCCAGTTTCTAGTGTGGTCAATGTCAGCATCGTTATCGGTGCTACATTTCCCGCGCGAGCAGGGTTCGGAACTCTTAACATCGTTACTGCGGAAACTGGTGTTATTGGTCTAGCTGAACGAATTCGCTCGTATTCAAATTTAGACGGTGTTACTGCTGATTGGTCAGCAGGTACTGAAGTTGCTAAAGCTGCTACGGCTTATTTTAGCCAGCAGCCTAAACCTACATCGTTAAAGGTATCTACTCGATATCCTACTGCTCAATCTGCTCAATTACGAGGTGGTTCTGTAATTGACGCTACTGCTTTGTTATTAATAGCGGACGGTAGTTTTGCCATTTCTATTGACGGAGGGGCAGAGGATATCGGTAGTCTTAATTTCACTGACGGTGAATCGGATCTAGATGATATCGCTGCTTCAATTCAAACTGCTTTACGAGCAATAGCTACAGGTGGTTACACATTAGCTACCTGTATACATGACGGAGCAAGGTTCTTTATCACATCAGGTACAACTGGTGCTACTTCAACAATTAGTTTCTTAACTGTTGTAGATCCGGCCTCGGGTACTGATATTTCTTCTCTATTACAAATGCAACAAGGCGAAGGTACTAAAGGTAACGGTATAGTAGCTGAGACTATTACTGCTTCTCTTAATGCTATTCAAAACATAGATCCAGACTGGTATGGGTTAATGTTTACTAAGGAAGTGCGTGACTTAGTAGTTATTAATACTGAAAACGCAGTAGTCGCAGCTGCGGCTTGGTGTGAGGCTCGAGTTAAAGTATTTGGTAATACCTCTAATGACCTGGATGTATTAGATAGTGTTACTACGACTGATATTGCTTCTGTGCTGAACACCGCAAGTTACCGAAGAACTATGACGACATTTAGTTCTTTTGCAGCACAGTACCCTTCTGCTTCTATTCTGGGTCGAGCATTCACAGTTAACTTTAATCAGCCGAACAGTACCATTACTCTTAAATTTAAACAGCTCCCTGGTATTACAGTTGAAGATTTAACTGTAAATCAAAAAGCCGTATTGGATTCTAAGAAGGCTAACTCGTTAATCACGGTCGGCGCTAGTATTATGTTCGCCGAATCATTTATGGCAAACGGAGTATTCTTCGACGAGGTACATGGTATTGATTGGTTACAAAATGCAATTGAGACTAATGTATTCGGATACCTATTAACTCGTCCAACTAAAGTTCCTTATACTAATAAGGGTACCGCGGCTATCGAACAACAAGTTATCAAAGCTTTAGATGAGGCTGTTCGTAACGGATTAATAGCTCCGGGTGAAACAATCGATGGTGAATTCTTACCTACTGGTTATAAGACAACCCTTATTCCTGTAGAAGATATTAATCAATCAGACGTAGAGGCTAGATTTTATCCTGGTCTTAGCTTTATAGTGTTAGGCGCGGGCGCTATTCATCGAGTTCAAATTGACGGCGTGTTCGAGCGATAAGGAGAAATCAAATGAAAGAGTATAGTTTTCTAGACACCTTATTGTTAGTTAATGGTGTTGAAATTTCAGGTTTTGATGAAGGTGACGATGCAATAACATTGGATCGTGTTAATGATTCAGCTTCTGATAAGGTAGGTGTAGATGGTGAAATGACTGTTTCCATTAGTTCCGATCGAAGAGGAGATGTTACTTTTAGAGTAATGCAGTCTTCTGATTCCAATACTTATCTTGGAGGCCTGGTAAGTGGGATGGAAAATGGAGCTTTCGTTCCTATCTTTCTTCAATTCAAGGATACTAGAGGTGGAGATTTAGGTTCTGGTACTCAGGGTTATATTAGAAAACCTGCTCCAATGACTAGAGGTGAAAATGCTAACGGTCAGGGGTGGATCATTAGAGTAGAGCGGTTGGATTTAATATATAACGCCGCGTAAAGGTTTCCTAGGGAGTGCCCAGCTATCTCGATGATCCCGGCCTAATCGAGATAGTCTCCCTGGGAATTAATTAGGTCGGGATAAACTGGACCGGAGTTTATTATGTCTTGTAAGACAGAAACAAAACAGATAGGTGATCACGATTATAGTGTTACTCAGTGGCCTGCTGAAAAATCAATGTTAATAAAATTACAACTAGCTAAAATATTTGGAGCTTCGTTAGCTACTTTAGCTGGGGTGATATCAACTGAAGAAAGCACCAAAGATCAAGACCAAGCTAAAGCTTTCTCCGATGGACTGCAGATCCTTTTCAATAATTCATCTCCTGAAGAAATAGTATCTCTTATAAAAACATGTGTAATAGGTGTAGCTTACGATGGTAAACGTATTACGGATACCTCGTACAATGAGATATTTTCAGGGGACGAATTATTAGAAATATATAAAGTATTCATATTCGTTTTACAGGTTAATTACGCAAATTTGTTCAAAGGCCAGTTGGTAGAAACCCTTCTGGCCAAAATGAAGGTAAACCTATAGATAAAATTAAGTTTCCTAATATAGATTCTTTTCTACATCGACCGATATTAACAGATCCTCCGATGTGTACTCTTAAAGAACTACAGGATGGAACTTATTCTATAGAAGATATTATGCTGATGAACGAGATGTTAGATTTAAAAGCGAGTCTAGCGCCTAAACCGAAAGGGTAAATACATGCCTTTATTAGATGAACTGTTAGTTGGATTAGGTTTCGATTACGATCCTAACGAGTTAAAACAGTTTAAGAAAGATGTAGCTCAAACTACCGATATTGTTAAGAAATTAGTAGGAGCGGCTATAGCCGGAGCAACGGCTATAACAGGTTTAGCAATAGCATCTACTCGAGCATCTGATGAGCAAGGTAAATTAGCCGATGAAATAGGAGAAACTGTAGGTGTAATAGATGCTTTACAACATGCCTTAGAGATAGCAGGAGGCTCTTCTGATGGCATGTCTAACTCCTTAACAAACTTAGCTATAAGAGCAGCTGAAGCAGCTAGAGGGGTCGGTAGCGGAGTAGAAGCATTTGGTTTATTAGGTATATCTGCTACCGACCCTCAAGGTAATTTAAAGAAAACTAGCGATCTAATGTTGGAGATATCCCGGAGATTCAAGGGATTAGATAGAGCTAAGCAGATAGAATTAGCTGACAAACTTGGTATTCGTGATTCTATAAGGCTCTTACAATTAGGTCCTAAAGCTATAAGGGAGTTAACTGAAGAAGCTGAGTTACTAGGTAGTACCACTAAGGAAGACGCAGCTATAGCAGCTGAATTTCAAGACTCATTAGTTAGGGTTTGGAAAATAACTAAGCAAGTATCTAGGACATTAACTAAAGAGTTCGTCCCAATAATCCAAGAACTAACAGATGGGTTCATAGATTGGTGGAAATCTAATAGGCAACTTATAGAACAAAATATCCCTAAATGGATAGATAAAGCTACCTCTGCTATGAAACTATTAGTTATAGCTACAGGAGCTTGGTTATCTATGAGATTACTAGCTCATGTAGGTGCTCTCATAATATTGTTTAAAGGTTTGACTGTTGCTTCTTTAGCTGCTAATGTAGCTGCATTTTTATTACCTACATTAATAGCGGCCGGAATATCAGCCTTAGTTCTATTAGCTGAGGATGCTAAGGTATTCTTTGAGGGAGGAGAAAGTTTTATCGGGGATATGATTAAGAAATTCCCTCAATGGACTAGTGAAATAAACACAGTAGCTGCTTTATTTGCTACTATTTCCGATCTAACTATAATGATATTCGACGGATGGTCTAGGATATTTGATTTATTTAAATCGGATGTGTCATTTGGTAAGTTCCTAGATACTCTCCCTGGTTTCTTAGGTGACATAACAGGATTAAGAACTGTAGGCGGGGGAGGTACTATACCTGAGCTAGGTCAAAGTATTTCTAACAGTGCTTCGACCGTAATAGATAAATTAGAAATAATAGTTCAGGGCGGGGCGGATACTGCTGAAAATATAGCTAATGCTGTGTTTAATGTCTTCCAACAAACATCACAGGATCTTAATACTACGGTGGATCAATAATGGCTTTTGAGAATCTATTCATAAGAACCAAAAAATCCATAGGGGGTATTGAACTAGATGCAGTCCTAAGTGAGACTCATAATAATGAAGTTCGTTTAACCACTAATCCTGTTGAATTAGGAGCCGATATAACTGATCATGCTATTATAGAACCTAAGAGAATAACTATAGTAGCTGAAGTTACTGATTCTCCTTTAGGAGTGGCTGCATTTGGTCAGATAGTAGATTTGGTAACAGGTTTATTTGGAACAGCTACAACTAAGAATATAACTCGTAGTAATGCGGCGTATAACGCAATGGTCCAATTGATGGAACAACGTGAACCCATAGAGGTTCAAACCAAATTAAGACTATATGAAAACATGGTCATAACTAATTTAGATACGACACAAGATGGAAATAGTTCTAGAGTAGCTTCCATGATTATTAATCTTAAAGAAGTATTAATAACTGAATCAGAAATAATTCAATTAGATTCCGATCAATTGGAAGATGGATCAACCAAAGAACAAGGTAGTTCGGCCGAAAAGAAAGGACGTAAAGAACCCGTGACTCCTAATGAGACAACTAATAAGTCTGTATTAAAATCGGTAACTGATTGGGTAACTGACTAATGATTGAAATACCTTTAAATTCCAATCCAGAACAATTATTCTCTATCACCATAGAGGGTAATGCTTATGATTGCAGAGTTATATTGAATTCCAGAACAGGTATATGGTCTATTTCTTTTTCTCAGTCTGGAACAGATATAATTAATGGTATTTCATTATTAGGCGGGATCGATATATTAAAACAATATAACATCCCTATTAATAATATCTATGTAGTTAACTTGGATCAAAGTAATCAAGATCCAGGTAAGGATAATTTAGGAACTATAGCTAAGCTTTTCATCTTAACAGATGAGGAGATACCTAGTGGGTAGGCAATATAAGAGAGTATATGATTTAACAATAACTCCAATTGACGGGGAAGCTCGTAATATAAAGGAGCTTAGGGTTAATTTTGAGATAACTAAGAGTATTCTTAGCTATCCTAACTTATGTAAGTTAGTAATATATAATCCTAATGAAGATACACTGTCATCATTGCAGAAAAAATTTACAAAGTTAATATTAAATGCCGGATATGAAGGTGATTCGAGATTACTATTCAAAGGTGAAATAAGAAACGTATTTCAAACCAAAATAGGAGTGAATAGACTAATAACTATTTACGCCGGTGATGGAGAAAAAGATTGGCAAAATGCTACTTTTAATAAAACATTTACTGAAAATGTAACTGTTAAAGCTGCTATAGAAGAAGTATTAAAAACATTCAAAGAAGTAACTATAGGGGTCGTAAATGGATTACCTACAGTAGCTGATAAATTAAGAGGTCAAACATTATCAGGCTCTTCTAAAGATATACTTGATGGATTCGCCGACGAGTACGGGTTTGATTGGAGTATACAGGATGGAGAAATAATAGTCAATCCTGTAAACAGTCCGTTAGAAGTAGACGAAGCTGTATTAATAAATGCAGCTACAGGTATGATAGGCTCTCCTATTATTACTGAAATAGGAACTGATGTAACAACATTATTGAATCCAAGATTATTACCTAACAAGGCTTTTAAAATTGAATCTGTCAATGCTGATATACAATTGGGTAACTTATTTTTTAGAAATATAAAACGTACAAACGCTGAAGGTACTTATAAAGTGCAAGAGGTAATATTTAAAGGTGATTCTAGAGAGGGAGATTGGACATCATCTGTTAAAGGGAGAATAATAAATGGCTGATAAAAGTCCATCTTTGTCTACATTATCATCTACTATAAAACAAGGTGTATTAGCAGCTCTTAAAGATCTCCATACTGCTATGCCTGGGATAGTAGAAAGTTTCGATGCGACTACACAATTAGCTACTATTCAACCGGCTATAAGAAGAATATTTATCACTAGAGATGGTGACACCGAGATCCTAACTCCATCTGATCTACCTCTTCTTATTAATGTACCAGTAGTATTTCCAAGGGGAGGTGGATTCTCATTAACGTTCCCAGTTGAAAAGGGAGACGAATGCCTATTGGTATTTTGTGAACGATCTATAGACAATTGGCATAAGACAGGAAAAGTTAAAAAACCAGGAGCTAGGAGATTCCATAGTTTAAGCGACGCTACTGCCTTCGTAGGTTTGTCTTCTGTTCCAAATAAAATTCCTAATTACGATCCTATTAATGTCCAATTAAAGAAAGACGACGGATCAGTATTTATAAGATTGAATGACGATACCAGTTTAGATATCCATGCCGATAGCGATATAAATATAACTACTGATTCAGATATAATAGCGACATGTAATAATATAAATGCTACTGCTACTACTAAAGCTATTGTAATCGCACCTGATATAGAATTAACAGGTAACGTATTAATAACAGGTACATTAGATGTTACAGACGTAGTAACTGCTCCAACTGGAAATATCACTCAAGTTAATTCTACTAATGTCGCTGCTACTACTAGTTTGACTGTAGCTAGTAAAGAGATGTCAGGTCATACTCATCCTCAAGGTAATGATGCTAATGGTGATAGTCAAGTTAATACAGGAGGTCCAGTATGATAGGTAGAGCTTTAGATTCTAATAATGATCTACTAGTAAGAAGCGGTAGTTTTGCTACAGTTGAAGACGGAGCAGAAACAGTACAACATGTACGTACTCGTCTTCAATTTTATCTAGGTGAATGGTTTTTAGACTTACTAGCGGGGGTTCCTTATCATCAACAGATATTTACAAAACCTGCGAACTTAGCTAATATAGAATCGATATTTAAGACAAAAATACTTAATACTCCAGGTGTAGAAAGATTGATTGAATTTTCTATGGACTATGAAGGGGATTCGGTTAGGAAGCATACAGTGTCTTTTTCAGCAGAAACAATTTACGGTGTCATAGATAATTTAAAGGTGACAATCAATGTCTGAATTCGGTATATCCCCAGAAGGATTTAAGCGTAAACGTTTAGATCAATTATTAGAAGAATTGAACGATGAAGTAAAGTCTATATTTGGTGATAATTTTAACGTATCCCCCGAATCCCCAGACGGTCAAATTAATGGTACAATTTCAGAATCCAATGCTAATTTATGGGAGATAGCCGAGGAAGCATATAACGCATTTAATCCTTCTTCAGTTACAGGGGTAGCTCAATCTAATTTAGTACAATTAAATGGTATAACTCGCTTACCAGCTACTTCTTCAAGAGCTCAATTAACATTAACAGGAACAGCGTTAACAGTAATACCGTTAGGTAGTCTTGTTAGTACTAGCGATACTGGAGATCAATTTGCTACCGAATTAGAAATAACTTTAGATGGAGCAGGGAATGGATCTGTATTCGCATCATCAGTTGAAGATGGGTTACCTCTAACTGGTCCGGTAGCAGCTTTAGCAGGAACCTTAACAGAAATAGATACCCCTATAACAGGTTGGGGTACAGTTACTAATTCATCCGATGCGACATTAGGTACCGATGAAGAGACAGATGTTGATCTAAGAGCTCGTAGAGAAAGATCAGTAGCTAGGGATGCTCAAGCAATTATAGATGCGATATTTGCTGCTGTATCTAATATAGCAGGGGTAACGCAAGTAACTGTATTAGAAAACGATACAGATGCAATAGATGGTAACGGATTACCTCCTCATTCATTCCAAGTTATAGTAGTAGGTGGAGTAGATGCAGATATAGCTGATGTAATATGGTTAAAGAAACCAGCTGGGATAACTGCTTTTGGTAGTACTCTTGTATCTGTTGATGACAGCCAGGGTATTCCTCATGATATATCTTTTTCTAGACCGACTACTGTTGATATCTATGTTATAGTTAATCTAACAACAGATAGTGATTATCCTACTAACGGTGATGACTTAGTCAAGCAAGCGATAGTCGACTATGCTAATGGTGATTTAGTTTCCGGTAGAGGGTTCTCATTATCTGAGGATGTTATATTCACCAGATTATATACTCCTATTAACTCTGTTCAGGGTCACGAGATAGATAGTTTATTTATAGATATTACCCCTGTTCCTACTACTACTGCTAATATCCCTATATCAGCTACTGAGACTTCCAATTTCCTAGTAGTTAATATTACGGTAAATTCATAATGAGCGTTATAGATCATGAAGAATTAGCTATAAGTAGATTAGCTACTCAATTTCGTGAATCTACTAATCTAATAGCTTATATAAGAGCGTTATTATTAGAAGCTAATAATTTGGAACAAGTGTTCTGTGATCTACTAGAGCAAAGATGGATAGACACAGCTGAAGGTGTGAATTTAGATATATTAGGTTCGATAGTAGGTCAGTCTCGTGAATTCATAGATGCAGAGATATTTGATTATTTTGGATTTGCTATTAATGCTCAATCTCAATCTTTCGGTACTCTTTTAGATCCGGGTATCGGAGGTAGATTTATAGCGGTAGGCGAACCTATAAGCGGTATTAGAGAGTTAGATGATACTGAATACAGACTCTTTATTAAAGCTCGTATATCTCGTAACTCTACTTCTTCTACACCAGAAGATATTATATCTCAAATACGTTATATATTTAACTCCCCATTAGTATTACTTGTAGACGGAGATACTAAATACGAAATAAGTATAGGTCGTAAGCTGACTTTAAATGAGAAATCAATACTGTCTGATACTGATATTATACCTAAAACAGCTGGTGTACAAGCGACTTATGTAACAGAATTTAATAGTAATGATTTCTTTGGGTTCCAGGGAGTGCCTAATAGCGGTGGACTTGGATCTTTAATTAACCCTAGCCAAGGCGGTAAATTCGGCAACCTTATATTCTAACGGAGAATAAAATGACACTAAAACCAGATTTAACTAGAGTATGGGCTAATACCGCTCCAGGAGCAAATGTAGTAGACCCTGACACGACCACCCCAGGAAAAGTCACCGCAGGGTGGACCGCTGAAGTACCTCCTTTTGAGCACTTTAACTTTTTACAAAAGTGGTTTACACAAGGATTAGCCCATGCTAACGAAGAAGGTATTATGGTATGGGATACCGATACTACTTATCCTGTTAACGGCTTAGCTAAAGGTAGCGATGGTGAAATATATAGATGCGTCGTATCTCAAAATGGCAACGACCCTGTATCCGATGGAGGTGTTAATTGGATTCTTTGGATTTTCAATATCCCTGTAGATACTGTAGCAGATATGACTTCATCCAGTTTTGCAAAAGTTGGTCAAAGTTATGTGGTAAAGGATTACGCCACAGGTAATGGTTCTGGGGTTTTATTCTTTAATGTAGTTGCAGGAGCTGCTTCTACTCCAGACGGAGGTAAAGAAATAGACCATGATACCTTATCTGTGCATTTTGTCCAAAATTTTGGCTCGTCTATATCTTTCAAACAATACGGTATGTTTGGAACAGCGTCAAATCAAAGTGCTAAATTACAATTTTTATTTGATTTCGTAACAGCTACTGACACTATTATAGACACTACGAACGGTGACTTTCTAATAGACAATCCTGTTTTGCTAGAATCTAATAAAAGATATAAGTTTATAGGTAATGGTAATATTGTATTAGGACCTTCGTTTGCCGAAGGAGGAGCTAATGTTAATCTTCATGTTATGACACTTAGAGGTCTTGCTCCTAGGGTAGTAACTCCTACTGATTTATTTTATAATTACTGGAAAGAAACCACAGTCAGTGATGTCCCCAAAGGTACTAGAATATTAATATCTGACAACGACGCAGCTAATTACTGGGATGTAGGTGGTAATAATTATAGAAATAGTATACAAACATTTGTAGACTACGCAGATACAGCTAATGATGTATTAAATTTTTATCCTGAGATTAATTTCCCAGTGCCGTTTACAGATCTACCCACTAAGGAGATAGACTTCGCAAATATTGTTATATCTATTTATGAAGACGATATAAGAGTTATTATGGACTCTGGGATAAAGTTCACAGGTGATTTAAACACATTAGCAACTCATACAGCTAGAGCTTACGCTAAAGGTCTTTTAGTTAAGAGAGGTCGGTTTAATATTCAAGCTGAGTTTATAGAGGTTAGCGACGCACTGCGGATTGAGGAAGCTATCTGTTCTTACCAAGGTATAATGCAAGGAGGATATTCAGTAGCCGGGGGGAATGGAATTAAACCAGTTCAAGGTTCCACTCTTTATGTTGATAATTCTACAATTACAGGATTTAGACATTCGATCGGTGTCGCTGGATCGACACAGGACGGAGCTAGCGCTTATATTTCAAATTCCGTTTTAACTGACGCGAGACAATCTAATAACTCTAGTACTTATCCTCAAGATGAAAGTAGAGCGTTAGACGGTCATGGTAATGCACAAATAGTCCAAGCGGTTAATTGCGACATTAGAGGTGTCCAAACCGGTGGCGGAGTTATGTCAATTAGTAAGTCTAAAGTACATACTCAAATAAACCCCTTATTCGAAATACGAGCAGGTGATGCAAAGGACAATGGGGAATTGTATTTTGACGATTGTGATTTAGTTCTTTCCCCGGATATACCAACTAATGCTGATGTATTAGGAGGAGGTATAGGTACATTTGATTCGACAATTTATTTTGCAAAAGACGGAGGATTAGCTTCAGTAGCTACGGGTTGGAAGGTAGAATTTTCAAATGTTAGGTTTAGCGTAGCTGACGCAACAAATTACCCAACTAGTACTATTCTCCATTTGGAACCAGGTAATGTTGATTTCGCACGATTCACTATGAAAAACGGATGTACTTTCAAATTTGGAGGTACGAATATTCGCGAGATAGCAATAGATCCTAAGGTTAATAACGGTGAGATCGACCTAGGCGATACTAAGTTTTTAGGTTGCGGAGTTACTGTAGGAGTAAGAAACTCTACAGTAGGAACACTATGGCAAAGTATTAAGGTAGGTAAGGTTCAAGTTTTAAATACAGATACTACCGCAGGTCAATTCTTCTCAACAGGTATGCAGTTACACGGAGATACAACAGTATCGAGTAACAATAGGAAAATTTCCGTAGACGGGTTAGAAATGGAAACATTTGGTAATACAGCGGGATTTACAATGAACGCTTGTGTTTGGGAAGAAGTATCTGTTTTAAATAGTAGTGTTATATTCACTGATTCAGCAGGCACGTTAGGCCATGCTATACGTGTCGATAGGAATCAAAATGTTTTAAATCTTGAACATTTCTTAGCTCATATAGGTAATAATAGGATTAATGATGAAGCGACTGTACTTGATGCAAGTCCGACTATCATCACAGGTATACAAATTAACGGGTTAAATTTATCAGGTAGCTTACCTGCTGGTTTTTTTACTACGGGTACTAATGCTGTTAAAGGATCCGTTACTAAATTAGCTTCAACAGGGACCGCGTTAGCAGGAGTGTAAAATTAATGAATTGGCCTTTTGCTAATTTTACTTATGAGGAGGTATGTTGTCCGTGTTGCGGGGAACTACCTCCTCAGTCTTATAGTTCAATAGTAAAATTACAATGGGTTAGAGATTATTTAGGGTGCCCTATATATCTTAACTCTGCTCATCGTTGTTGGTTACATAATGTATTAGTAAGGGGTGCTCCCTTATCAATGCATAAACTAATTGCATTTGATATACCCGTAACTAATAAGAATAGATTTATAATATTAGAAGTTTGTAAGTTAGCTGGGTTTACAGGGTTCGGTTACTATAAGACATTTTTACACGTTGATTGTGGTCGACCTAGATATTGGTATGGTAAAGATGCGAGGCAATTATGGAATGGTTAACAGATCTATTAGGTACAGGCGCAAGTGTAGCAAGCGGAGGACTTTTCGGGCTGTTCGGATCAGTCGTTGGAGTATTCGCAAAGGTATATCAAGAGAAGCAAAGACAGGAGTGGGAACAGAAGAAGTGGGATCAGGAAGTGAAGATGCAAGAGCTACAGATGCAGGCTCAAGCTCAGGAGACTGAACAGGAAGTTATACTAGCTAATGTTAATGGTAGTTGGAACGGACTAAGTAGTTCTCAGGAGTTCGCTTCTAAGACAGGTAAGACCCATATGTGGGTTAACGATAGTAAGGCGATGTTCAGACCTTTCCTAACTGTAACACTATGGGTTATAGCTGCATGGGTATTCTACTATGTAGCGGGTAAAGGTCTAGCAGCTTTAAGTCAAGCAGAAGTTAATGAACTTATCAAATATATGGTATACTCGATATTCTTCTCTGCTAGTACTGCTACTATGTGGTGGTTCGGGGATAGAGCTCTAACCCCTCCTAATCTTAAATAAGATTTAGACGGTATTGTTTTAGTGCTTCTCTAAGATCACGTTGTTGCTCCGCTCGTTCTCCTAAGCGGAGCATCATAGCCTCGTCCACTGTCCCTTCAGCTATTAAGTGATGTACCCTAACGTAACTACCTGTTACCCCTTGTCTCCATATTCTAAATATAAATTGCAAATAATATTCTAAATTCCATGTTAAGCTGAACCAACATATATCGTTACCTGTTTCTTGTAGGTTCAAACCATGAGCCATAGAAGCAGGCTGGCATAATAGTATAGGTAACTTCCCAGCGTTCCAATCATCTTCCAACTGCTTAGACTTACGAGGGGAAACGCCTCCTCCTATGTATGGTATATCTTTTCCTAGTAGGTTTTTAATAGCTTCCAAGTCGTGCTTGTAGTGGTAAGATATTAATAAGGGTTTACCGTTAAGCTCGTCTATTAAATCCTCAAGAGCCTCTATTTTGGCCTTATGAACATGTATAGTTTTTCTAGTTTTCTTAAACTCCCTAATCTCATCGTCATCCAAATCCTCAGGTATATCTTCATAAATCTTACCATTAGCTATTTGGTGACACTTCATACTAGCTTGAGCAGTAGCTTCAGCTGATATCTCAGAGTCTCCTAGCTCAGTAAAGAAATCCTTCTCCATTTCCTTATAATGTTTATGAGCTTTAGTAGGTAGCTTTATAATTATATCGTTGAACAATAATTCAGGCATGTCCAGATAATCTTTAGAGGACATCTCTAATACTAACGGAGCTATTGCTTCCTGTATTTGCTCAGCAGCGAAATCTTTAATCTCCCAGTTGTATTTATCCCAGTCATTTGCTGAGAAATATTTACTGCGGAACTCACAGAAGTTAATACCTAAGGATTTACCTTCATCTAAGATATATATCTGGGACCACAGATCTAATAGACTTTTGGGAGAAGGTGTACCGGTCATTATATGTCTACGTTTAAATAGAGGTAACATATCGATAAGATATTGAAACCTATTAGATTCATATGACTTAAACTTGGTACTTTCATCAACCCATAATGTGTCGAATGGGGATTTCTTACCTGCTCGAAAACCTTCTAATAATTCAGAATGTAACCACTTAAGAGCTTCAGGATTAATAAGATAGATATCCTTATGTTCTCCCCATAAAGTGTCTTTGGTTTGATCGTGTAATATAGTACATCTAATATTGTTAAAGTTAATCCACTTGGTTATTTCTTCCGGCCATACGCTATATATTACACGTAAAGGAGCTATTAATAAGACTCCTTTTATCCTATTAGACCCTCTTAATAATTTTATAGCAGATAAGCTAATGGATGTTTTACCTAATCCCGGGTCCAAAAACAAAGCAGAACGATCATTAGATATTAAGAAACTGATACCTGTACGTTGATAACAATGAGCATCCCATATCATTAAGTTAACTTCCTTAATATCTTAATCTCTATGCCTATAGTTTTATTTATAAAAACCCATAATATAGTAGCTATACTGAATAGGATTTTAGAAGAGATACCTCCGTCTATCCATATGGCTAATAATGATAATATGGCTATTAAGGTACGAGTTAGATTTAGTAGTATAATCCTTTCATATTGAGTGGACATTAGATTCACCATTGATATTCGTCTATTTCATGTAAGACTATTATTTCACATCTACTCATCAAAAGCAAGAAACGAATCTAATATAGTTTCAGCTTGTCCTATCTCATCGCATACGTAATATTCAAATCCGAAGGACTCAAGTAAGATCTGAACTTTTACTTGAAGGGGGGATTGAGGTTTATCTTTACGCTTAAATTCTATAAAGAAGATACGACTACCTGGGCATAGTACTGTTCTATCCGGGAATCCTTTCTTATTGAGATATATTAATTTTAAAGCGTTGCATCTTTTTCGCTTAGCATATTTACAGAAATGACTTTCTATATCAGCTTCAGCTATTTCGGATTCTTTGAATTTACGCTTAGTAGCGTTAGATAGGAAATCTTGAATGGACATAAATAACCTTACTTGTGCCCCTTTACACTGTACCCTCAGAGGTTGATAATCTCTCATTAAGGATACAGTGTAGCGGTAAGCAGAGACGCCCCAACTTAATCACCGCATTGCTCTGATACTCTTAGGACATCACTCCCTACCCTCTCAGATATTCTTTACAACTCTTCAGCTTCAGCTTCTGGATCTTTAGCTGCGTCACCAAACTTACGAATAGTACCTGCTAATTCAGAAGCAGCTTCCATAATAGAATCGGCTAATTTACCAACCGCTTCAGGATCGTTACTAGAGAACACTTCGTATACTTTAGCAGATAAATCACGTAGTTCAGCTTTTTGCTCACGTACATCTTTACGAGCTTGAGCTTGCACTTTACGAGCTTCTTTACGTTGTTCTTTAGTGGCGTCTAACTCTTCACGTAGTGCTTTTTGCTTCTCAGCAAGTTCTTTCTTTTGTGCGTTGATTTGCTTTAATTGTTCAACTTTAGTTGGCATGGTATTATTTCCAATTGGTTATTAGTCGATTAGTGATCCCGGCCTAGCGAGGATAAAACAAGTATAGGACCTGTTAATATAAAAGTAAAGTATATCTACAATTATTTCCAACCTATATCTTTCAATATACGTTTGGCTTCAGTTATGTACCAAGGGAAATCCACATCCTCAGGGAAACTATCCGGTAATTGCATAAGAGGAACACCCCCGTCTGATAATGGTACTTTGTTACCGCTAGTTTTGTAATATATAGCGTCTAGTTCGTCAGAACCGTAGTACCATCTTATAGCTTTTCCTATAAGTTTTCCTTCCTTTACCGCACCTCCGTTGACAGTTCTCACACTTAAGAACTTAGTGATATCCCTACATGAGTTTACAGTTTCCTCCACTGGTACGGCTTCCTGTAAAAACATCTTAGCGGCTTCCCTACATATATCGTTAGTGGGGTTACTGCGTAGCTTGTAATAGTGTTCCCGCTGGTCTGCGTAGGCTCCTTTACCCTTAACGCCTTTAGGTTTTATAGCTATGTAATTGTTGACATCCCTACTGTTTAAACTAGCGTAGTCAGTACCTTCCATCTCGTAATCTGTATCGAATTCCCAATCACTTATAATATCAGAAGCTAAGGACTCCTGCTCAGGTTTCATTTTAACTACTATACCATCTGTATTAGCGCTTATTACCGATATACCTTGCAATTCAAAACGCTCTATAAGCATCAGGAAGCTCAGCTGACCTGTTACCGTAACTTGCATCATAAGATCAGGAGAATACAAACAAGACCACTTACTACCTAGCTTACCGAACGACCCGTTAATGGTAATCTTAAGACTCTCGTCTACTACCTTATTCCCTTCTCTCTTAGCCTTAAGACGACGATCAACAATAGTACCATAAATATCTAAAAACGGTTCCCCTATATGCTTAGGGTATAGACGGTTATTCAGTATAATAGCAGGGTAATATCTAGCTGCATCGTAATCACGTAGTATATAACCCTCATCGGTATGCCTAGTTTTCTTTTCACAGCTATGAATTCCACCTATCCCTACAGTATATTTGGTAGTACCGATTACAAATTTTAATTTGCTTTTGGAATCAGGTAACTCCCCTTTACGCTTACCCGACTTAAAGCGATCAGAGTCTGTTATTTCGAAGTTAAAACTTACATAACCTCCATTACCAATAGTGAAGGGTAAAGACGTATACTGACGAAATACATCCTGTAATATCTCTGTCTGGAATTCAAGATTATCAGGTGGGTTGTAATAATACTCAGTACCCGGTTTAACTTTGGGACGCTTAGGTATTATGCCAAAACGGTCGTCCATCTCCTTCTTAATAACAGCTTCTGCTATTTGAGCATCAGATTTAGAACGTAAATCTACTCCGTATTCTTTAGACATTTTAATACGAAGTTCTATCTCAGGTTCTACTACTTTGAATAATAACTCAGTTAGTTCTAAGTCGTTTCCGCAGTACTCTCTCATAGGCTCTACATCTGATTCCAATATTTCATCGTCAGGATCTATTGGTAAATCCTGCATCTTAGGACAATGTATACGACCACCATAAATCTTAAGAGAGGCCGTCAACGGAGCTACTTCTATGAGATCTATATGATCGAATTGCATCGCTCCTATTCCGAATTGCTTCCTAGCTTGCCAAGGTTGATGACCTTTTCCATCTTTACCTACGATTAAAAAATCAGATATTTTCTTAAGAGTTTCATTCTTAAACCCTTGACAAGCGGCCTCGATCATTACCGAGTCATACTTATTACCATTAAATGTTATAATAGTATACTTATTAATAATATGAAGAATATTCTGTCTATTCAGTTCGGAATCATTGAACTTATCAAAATAAATAACATCACCGTTAGATATTTTTCTGAACATTATTAGGAAGTAATTCCTGTAACACTCTACATCGCATGTTAACAACTTTGAATATTTCATATTATAAGGTTCTATTGTAGATAGCGTTACGTTCGCTTTTAGACAACCTAAAGTTATCCTTACGTTCGTTCTTAGATACTTTGGTTATTTCGCCCCCTTTATCAAAGAGCTCTTCTATTTGCTTATTTATAGTTTCGTGTTCGTCATTCTTATGCTGTAAGTGGGAATTTGAATCACTCATTATCGCACACCTTTACTCTTAGTTACAGTGTTTTGATTATTGTACTGCCCTTTATTAGCATAACTATGAAAATCAGGAACAGGTTCACATTTCCAGAACACCATCTGACCAATTTTCATCCTAGGTTTTATTACTAGTACATGGTGTTCAGTAACGTTCTTTAATTCCAAAGTTAGTTTAGAATTGGTCCAACCTGGGTCACACCAACCGGCTAATAAATGTTGTAAACCAGAACGAGCCAATGAGCTTTTTAACTTATACTCAGCTGCGATATGATTAGGTAAGTTGAATGTCTCTTGACTACTAGCTAATATGAACTGACCAGGATATAAGCGATACCCATTAGTCATGTCTAGTTTTGTAAAATCCAAAGACCCCTTATTAGCTAAATCAACAGCTCCTGTAGAGCTTGTCTTTTCGATAAGTATTTCACTACCTAAAGTAATATCAATACTAGCACCACTAATATTGGCAATAGGAGCGTCGATAATTCCTCGTTCGACGAACTTTAATAATGAGTTGTAAGATACTAATGACATATTAACCTCGTATATAATTTTTATCAGGGTCTACGTAATTTGGAGTCGGTCCTGCTTCTGCTTCGTCAATCAAATCTTGGATTAGTTTGGTAGCCTCAGCAAAACAACATACTCCTATTAGACGTACAATCTTAGCGTCTTCAGGGTTTAATTGCTCACAGAAATACTTAAGAGGTCCGAGATTAGTTTGGAAGTCAGTACGAACCTCTTTAGCTTTTTCTATGTAATGTAGAGATTTACGAAGATCCTCAACTCCGTTCTTATCCCTCCAACGGCTAGGATACTTAGTAGCGCAACCAAGAAGATAAGGCATTTTGGTATCTACTACCATATCCCAATGTTGATATTGTTTCTTATAATGTTCACCGCCTACTTGTTTATCATTGGCTCCCATTACAGCTCCTCCATTTCACGGATTAATATTTCGTAGAAACTATATGCTATCTCGTAATCAGGACAAAAGTTATCAGCGAAGAACTTACGCCACTTGCGGAAAGGTCGTTTGGCATTAACATTACCCATTCTTACCTGATGGATGCAGAACCACATACCCTCTAAAGTGTCTCCCATCTTGAGGATTAGCTTCTCTTCATCCTTCAGACTAAAATAAACACCGTTATCGATTTCCCATGCTTTTTCTATATCACGTAATAAGAGAGCTAAATCAGAATGTTCTTTCTTAACAGGAAAAGGGACATCACCTGTTAAATATTCAGCTGCATCATGGGTCATTGCCGCAAGCAATAAGTCTTTAGAGCAGTCGGGGTAAATATGCTGAACTATTAAAGCTACTCCCCACTGATGTTCAGCGTTCTTTTGCTTATCAATCCCCGCATGACTATGGAAACGAACCACATCACCGCTATGTAATATATTACGAATATTCATTTAGCTCTACCCTCCGCTCGGTTAAATAACCAATCCTCACAGGCTATTCGCCAATCGTCAGCTTTTATCTTATGAGTATATCCTATAGCTTTTTTAGGACCGTGTTGCTTATGAACTAGATAAGTACATAAAACAGGTATGATTAGATTATTGAAATAATCAGAGCGCCAGCATTCCATTTCACCTAATTCTTCAAGACCATAATCGTCATAGCAGTTAAAGAACATAGTTAAATCGTAATCAATAAGTTTTATCTCGGAGTTATCCATTAATACTTGTCTGTTGGGATAATTTGCTTCTGGGTAGGGAATAGTACCCCTCAACCGATCCCAGACTTCACCTCCTGGTCCTCCAGTATAAACATGGTAGGAGTTACTAACTTGGGTATAGTCGCCCATTGGTATTTTTAGATGAGCTGCTACGTATTCCTGGAGCATACTAAACTGGACTACATTAGCTCCGTATGCTCCCCAGATCATATCATTGGAACGATTGTAGACTGTCATATGTAATTCCATATTACGGATACGAAACACAATAGACATGTTACAGGCTTTATCCTTGGTTGGTTTCTCCAAGTCTTGAGTATCCCATATTTGGCATACAGCTTGACGAGACAGAGGATCATGTTTTAAAATATCAATAACTGATTCTAACTGATCCATATTACAGTTACCGTTATCATTAAAATTGTGTTTTAATCGATAACCATAAGGAGCATTAAAAGTAAGACCGTCGTCGCTATAATCGACCATACGCTTGTTAAATTCGGTTAAGAACATAACGTCATCACGACCTGCTAAGATCCATATAGCTTCCATTAGATGGAAGAAAGGATTAGCATCGCGAACTTTATTAATAAGTACTCGTTCCCATGGACGAGCATAAACAGTAGAGACAGGTTCGGGGATCTCTAATGTAACACCTCCTCTACTAGGGGTGAATTCTCCTGATTGTAACATTAATCGAATACCTTCAGTTAAAGCTCCGTTTACATTTCTTACATTTATAACTTTCATTGTTAACCCTTCCCGTTGTATTTACGACAAAGAAAACTTTTGTCATTTTGTATTCGTAAGTATTTATCAAATTCACAAAGACTATGTTCTATATCCCTCATTTCTAATTTTGGAAAAGCAGCGAGGAACATACCTTCTAAAACCGACAGTAAGTATTGCATATCTTTGTTGGACCGACAAGGTTTTATTTTCGTATCTACTGGTCTTTCGTATAGACGATTTAAACCCCTAATAGCTCCTGGTCCAGCATGTGCCCACGTCATGATATCAGGTGCGTTTCTCAGATAACGAGTATGTCTCATATCAGTTATTATTTCATAAGATAAGAACCCGCTAATACCAGGATTATGATGAGCGAACAGAATGAACACTTGCTCTAATGTCCATTGTTCTTTATCTAGAGCCATACTTATAGTTTCTCGTCTTTCCCATAGTTTATTTAAGCACTCGTAAACTGTATAGTGATTCTTGGACATTTTAAGAGAGCTAGTGGATAATGAATAAGCTCCGCTGTATATAGGGAGTTCCAATAATTTACGTTGCTCCAAAATACCTAGTACTGCTTTAGCGTCCCAATCAACTAATAAGTAATCTAGTTGATGCAGTGTAACAGGTAAGTTAATACGACGAGCCACTGCTAAAGCGAACCACAAATATCGATGATACTCCCAACGTCCCCTAATATTTTGACGTATCCAAGCAGTGGTACTATCTAACTCACGATACACATTACAGAACTTATACTCTTGGAGTATGGTGTTATCGGTCCAAGGCTTGGGAGACCCTACTAATTTATGCAAGTATATTTCGTGACGAGCTTTCATGAAATAAAACAACCTACAGACATTTATATCTTTAATCTTAGAAGTCATCGAAATGCTCCATCTTGCGAAGTGAATCGGATATTAACTTAGCAGTTGGTTCACCTAGTACACCAGCGTCACCAAAAGCAAATTCTAATATCGCTTTAGCTACTTCCTGTTTATCGAATGCTCCCATTAATTCCATATTGTTATTCTGAATTTGCTGTAGTAGATCTTCATCTGCTATAGATTTGTCTATCAAAGCTCCGTAGTTCTCGGGGGATATATCGTAAGGTATTTCTATATAATTAACACCCGCTGTAAAAAGTAAGCTATTGTTCATAGCCAAATCGGTACACATTGGTACACAACCAAGAGCCATTGCTTCAACCATAACACGATTGAAGTGGCTACCTAATTCTGAATATTTCTTAGACCAACTGGGATCTATTAATAGTTTCATTTCTTTGAGCATGTAATCACGATCCTCAGTAGTCACATACCCTTTAAAATCCATACCAGCTTTAATAGCTTCGTCCCATATACGTGTTCCATCTTCGGTACGGTATTCAGGTTTACACTTAGTGGTAGAAGTCATATAGTGGTACTCAATACCTCCTCCACAAATAATCTTATCATTCCAATAAGCCATATGAGGTATAGCACGTATGAGATCATCAACTCGTTTCCAACGTTTGAATGTTTGTAAAGATACAAATCCATCCTCACGCTCATCTATAGGTCTAATATAGGAGAACTCATCGTGCTCATGAGGATTAGGTATAAAGGTACGACGGACAGGTAGTATCTCACAACTATTAAATGAAGCATCATGGACACATACTACGCCGTCTAGCTTATCGCATACTTGTAATATATGAGGGTAAAGCTTTTGCATATTACCGTCATGGACAATAGCGATTTGTTTAGCA
>JQIA01000101.1_pt1 | contig 37682 bp, 27 predicted proteins | sample 811431 | NCBI WGS metagenome assembly JQIA01 (sample SAMN02998118, study PRJNA258478) | marine sediment metagenome | biome: marine; feature: seafloor; material: sediment; isolation source: oil-polluted sediment collected from 3 locations (0.5 km, 0.7 km and 0.9 km)... | place: USA: Gulf of Mexico ...
TTATGGAAAAACATAGAAAACCATCTCCAATCGCAGTTATCGGTATGGGTTGCCTTTTCCCAAAAGCTTCAGGCATTCGTGAATACTGGCGGCTTATTTCGCAGGGAGAAGACGCAATAACGGATGTTCCGGCGAGTCACTGGAATGCAAAAGACTTTTACAATGAAGATCAGAAAACACAGGATCATTTATATTGCACAAGGGGTGGATATTTATCCCCTGTTTCATTCAACCCTGCTGAATTCGGTATACCACCCAATATCATAGAGGCAACTGACACATCTCAGCTGTTGAGCCTTGTTGTTGCAAAGATGGCTCTCGAAGATGCAGGATACGGTATCGACAAAGAATTTAACCGTGATAAAGCCAGTGTTATACTGGGTGTGACAGGTACACAGGAACTGGTTATAACAATGGGCTCAAGGTTAAGCCATCCTGCCTGGAAAAAAGCAATAGAAGACTCCGGGATTCCTACAGAAAAAAAAGATGAGATCTTAGAAAGAATATCCGACTCATTCACCCCATGGCAGGAAAATTCTTTTCCGGGTCTTTTAGGTAATGTTGTCGCAGGAAGAATCGCAAACCGGTTTAATTTTGGCGGTACAAATACTGTTATCGATTCAGCATGTGCCAGTTCTTTGAGTGCATTAAATCTTGCCTTTATGGAACTTCAGACAGGGCGAAGCGACATTGTTCTTTCCGGCGGTGTGGATGCCCTTAATGACATATTCATGCATATGTGCTTTTCACAAACTGGCGTTTTATCTTTTTCTGGAGATATCAAACCCTTTTCAGAGTCAGCCGACGGAACCATACTGGGCGAAGGTATTGGAATGGTCGTTCTCAAAAGGCTTGAAGACGCCGAAAAAGACAATGACAATATTTATGCGGTTTTAAAATCAGTTGGCGCCTCCAGTGACGGAAAAGCCTTAAGTATTTATGCACCCAGCGCAAAAGGTCAGGCAAAAGCACTTAAAATGGCCTATTCTGACGCGGACGTAGATCCTTCAACCGTAGAGTTGGTTGAAGCTCACGGTACTGGAACCAAGGGTGATATTGTTGAATTTGACGGTCTTAGAAATATCTTTGCAGGGACCTCGGAAGACAAAAACTGGTGTGCTTTAGGTACAGTCAAGTCAAATATCGGGCATACCAAAGCAGCAGCCGGAGCGGCCGGTCTTCTCAAAGGGATTCTCTCTCTTCATCACAAAGTTCTGCCACCGACTCTAAAAATTGATGAGCCGGCAAAAGAATTAAATATTTCAGAAAGCCCTTTTTACCTAAGCAAAACTGCACGCCCATGGTTATCAAAACAGGAACACCCGAGACGATGTGGTGTCTCTTCATGTGGGTTCGGCGGCAGTAATTTTCATGCTGTTCTGGAAGAGTACAAAAAAGAAAAACCTATCGACTCATGGGACGGTTCCGTTGAGATTATTGCATTCTCAGCCGATTCTTTAAATACACTCAAAGAAAACGTCAATTCATTCGTTGAAAAACTCGATAAAGATTTTGTTCTTGAGCAGACCGATAAAAATTTTTCTTATGAAGCACAAACGACAAGAGAATCTTTCAATCATAACCATCTGTATCGTTTATTGATTATTATCAACAAAACAGATAAACCATTCGAGGTTGTCACCAGTGCTATAAGTGAAATAGAAGCATCATCATCAGGTTTCAACAAACAAAACATTTTTTTCGGAACACCCGAGACTGTAAACGGTAAACTGGGGTTCATCTATCCAGGTCAGGGAAGCCAGTACACAGGTATGAGCGCTGATCTGATGAATAATTTTGCTGATGCATCATCCGTGTTAGAAAAATCAAATGCACTTTTTGACAACTCGGAAGAAAAACTCGGAAATATTATCTACCCACTGCCAGACCATATTCTTGACAAAAAAACAAGTGAAGCAATTCTAAGAAAAACAGATAATGCTCAGCCTGCCATCGGCACAATCAGTGCTGCGATGACAAAGCTTCTGACAGGGTTCGGCTTAAAACCAGACGCCACATGTGGACACAGTTTCGGAGAACTCTCAGCTCTTTTTGCTGCCGGTTGGATTGATGAAGAGACACTTATCAGACTATCTGTTAAACGCGGGAAATTTATGGCATCCTGCGGAAACGATGCAGGTACGATGCTTGCGGTGAAAGCACCTGTAGATGAGCTTGAAGATCTTATTAACAACAGCGGTATCGATGTTGTCCTTGCAAATAAAAACTCTTATGAGCAGGGTGTACTTTCAGGATCTTTCACAGCAATCGAAGAAGCGGATAAACTTTGCAAAGAGAAAGGTTTCAGAACGACTAAGCTTCCGGTTGCAGCTGCATTTCACAGTTCTCTGGTTGAAGCAGCAGCAAAACCCTTCGAAGATGAATTAAAGAATTATACTATCAAACCAACAGATATCCCTGTTCTTTCTAATACAACCGGAGACTTTTACCCTTCAACAGATATTGTAAAAGTTAAGAAACTATTAGGAAACCAGCTCCTTAATCCGGTTGAGTTTGTTAAGAACATTGAAAATTTATATCAGTCAGGTGTCCGTACTTTTGTTGAAGTGGGTCCAAAAACTGTTCTATCAGGACTTATCAAGGCAATCATGAAAAACGAGGATGGCAGAAACATAAATGTCATTTCACTTGATGCCTCTTCTGGTAGAAAATCAGGGATCTCAGATTTTGCAAAAACAATCTGTCAGCTTGCATCAGCAGGTTTTTCAATAAATCTTTCTAATTGGGAAGAAAAAATTGAAAAGCCGAAAAAACAGATGATGAGTGTTAAACTGACGGGGGCAAACAAAAAACCAGAAGCAGCGAACCGCCCAAAAACAACACTTGAAGTTCCACAGTCACTCGTAGATGAAAAAATAAATCAGTTAAAACCTGAAATGATGGAGAAAATCAGACAGGAAATGAAACTTGAAAATAATTATGCTGACACAGCTGCACAAGCTGTAGAAAGTAAAAAGACTGACACCAAGAAAACAGGCAGGATTACTATGAATTCAAACAACAAGAATCAGCCAACAATAATTAATGACGCTCTTTCCGTTGTACAGGAAGGTTTAAGATCAATGCAGGCAATTCAGGCACAGACTGCTGAAGCACACAATCGTTTCCTTGATGCCCAGACAGAAGCAGGCAAAACGCTTCAGGCAATGATGGAGAAAACTCAGCAAATGGCCGAAACTGCATTCAATACAATACCTACGGACAACAATTACTCAGTGTCATCTCATCAATCTACATATGCACCCGCACAAACTGAAAGTATATACACACCGGCCCCAATCGAAGCAACGGAAGAGATAGGGCAACCTGTCACTGTTTCTGAAGCAGTAGAAACACAACCAGCCCAGCAACCTGTAACGATCAGTGCGCCATCGGTTTCAACTACAGGATTGAGCAAAGAAATTGAAACGACACTCCTTGATGTTGTCAGTGAACTTACCGGTTATCCTGTTGAAATGCTGGGTCTTGAAATGGATATAGAAGCTGACCTGGGTATTGATTCTATCAAACGAGTCGAAATCCTTTCATCCTTTGAAGAAAAAATGCCTGATCTGCCAGGAATTTCCCCTGAAGTAATGAGTAGTTTAAAAACACTTGGAGAAATAACCGAATATCTCGCAAAGGTAACAGGTGGAGCAACAGAGACACCATCTCAACAATCTGAAGTTTCTCAACCGGCCCAGACAATAAATAATGACAAAGTCCAGAACTCACTTCTTGATGTTGTCAGTGAATTAACCGGTTATCCTGTCGAAATGCTCGGCCTTGAAATGGATCTTGAAGCAGATCTCGGTATAGACTCAATTAAGCGGGTTGAAATTCTTTCCACATTTGAAGAAAGAGTTCCTGATCTGCCTTCCGCCGATCCGGAAAGAATGAGCGTTCTGAAAACTCTTGGCGAAATTGCAGCGTACCTGAACGAACTGTCAGGAAATGTTACTATTACTGAGACTGCTACGCCACAGCAACATTCAGGGCTAAACGCCAGCCTCATTCAGGAAGCAATGCTGGATGTCGTTAGCGAACTGACCGGCTACCCTGTTGAAATGCTTGGGCTTGAAATGGATCTTGAGGCTGACCTCGGCATAGATTCCATTAAGCGGGTTGAGATTCTATCAACCTTTGAAGAACGCGTTCCCGAATGCCCTTCTGCAGATCCGGAAAGAATGAGCATTCTAAAAACTCTCGGCGAAATAACAGATTACCTGAATGAACTATCGGATGGTTCAAATGAAACCCCTCAGACATCTCAGGTGCCTCTGACGAATCAGCCTGATATCGACTCAATCAAAACTGAAATGCTGAATGTTGTCAGCGAACTTACGGGATATCCTGTAGAAATGCTCGGCCTTGAAATGGATCTTGAAGCTGACCTTGGCATCGATTCAATCAAACGTGTTGAAATTCTGTCAACCTTTGAAGAACGAGTGCCTGAATGCCCTTCTGCAGACCCTGAAAGAATGAGCGTTCTGAAAACCCTTGGTGAAATCACAAACTACCTTTATGAACTATCGGGTGGTTCAGCATCTCAAAAGGTCGCCGTAGTTAAGCAGACAGAGCAGCCACAAGCAAAGACAAATACTGTTGATGCAACCAAGGTAAAAGACAACCTTCTTGATGTTGTAAGTAGATTGACTGGTTATCCGGTTGAAATGCTTGATCTATCGATGGATATCGAAGCTGATCTTGGTATTGACTCAATAAAACGCGTTGAAATCATGTCTGAGTTTGAAGAAGTGATGCCTGAACTTCCAACGGTGAATCCCGAAGTGATGGGAACTTTGAAAACTCTCGGTCAGATTTGTGATTATATTGCAATTCCTGCTGTAGAAGAAACAACAGTTCCGGAAACATCAATTCAAACAGAGCTACAAACTGTCCAAAAAAAAGCAACAGTAGACAGACAGGTGATTACAATTACTGAGACTGCTATCAATACAAACCACCCGATAACAATTCAGGCTTCGAAAAAAACCTATGTCTCTGATGATCAGTCCGGCCTTGGCATTGAGATTGTCAAAACACTACAGGAAAAAGATATTCAGGCAGAACTGATATCGGACACCACAAAAATTTCAAACACAGCTGGCCTTGTAATTATTCCAGATCTAAAGCGAAACAGAAAGAATCTCTGGAATAAAAAAGATGAGACATTTTTGTTAGATGCGTTTGAGCTGACTAAACAGGCCGGCCCGGATCTTATAAAAGCATCGGAAGAAAACGGAGCATTTTTCGCAACAATAACAAGATTTGACGGTAAATTCGGTTTCTCCGAAGGGAAAATAAAAGCGCCCGTAACCGGTGGACTTGCGGGACTTGCTAAAACAGCTGCGATCGAGTGGGAGAACGTCAACTGTAAGGCGATTGATATTGCCCCAACACTAAAAGACAACAAAGCAGCTGCGGCAAAAATTGTTGATGAACTCTTAAACAAGGGAGCAGTTGAAGTCGGTCTTAATCCGAATCAACGATTTGTATTCGGCCTTAAATCAAAAATGCTTCAATTGAAATCGGATAGAATAAATCTCGGTAAAAATGATGTAGTCGTTATATCAGGTGGCGCTAAAGGTGTTACTGCTGCTACTGCAATTGCTTTGGCTGAAAAAGTAAACACGTCTTTTGTCCTTCTTGGCAGATCAGGAAAGCCGACTGAGGAGCCTGCGTTTCTCTCAGGAGTTACGGACGAAAAAGAGATTAAAAAAGCGATCCTTCTAAATGATTTTTCAGGACAGAAACCGACTCCTGTGGAAGTGAATAAAGCCTATAGAAAGTATATGGGAGCAAGAGAAATAACACAAACCATCGCAAAAATAGAATCAGTCGGTTCTAAGGCCGCATACTATTCCTGTGATGTAAGAGATTCAAAAGCAATCAGTAAAATCCTTAACAAAGCACGAAAAAACTTTGGACCTGTTAAAGCAGTCATTCATGGTGCCGGAGTTCTCGAAGACCGTTTTATTATTGATAAAACACCTGAGCAGTTTACGAAAGTATACTCTACCAAAGTTAACGGCCTGGAAGCACTTCTTAAAGCGACTCAAAAAGACAAGTTGAAGTACCTTGTCTTATTTTCATCTGTCAGTGCAAGAATCGGTAATACAGGACAGGTCGACTACTCTGTTGCAAATGAAGTCTTGAACAAAACCGGACGTTTCTTTGCCAAAACCAATCCGGATTGTCGCGTCACATCAATCAACTGGGGTCCATGGGACGGTGGAATGGTAACGTCTGCCCTTAAAAAAGAATTTGCAAGGCAAAATGTTGAGCTTATTCCGATTGCCGAGGGCGCACAAAGCATGGTTGCAGAAATGTCAGGTGAAAAAACCGAGCCAGTGGAAATCGTTATTGGCGCAACAATTTCTCAGCCGGTACCTGAAAAAACAGAAAAAGTAACGGCAGTTGAAGAAGTACCGGAAAGTGACTTAACACTCTCTTTTAAAAAAGATGTTGATATAAGTTCGTATCCAATTCTCAACTCTCACAGAATCAATAATACACCAGTGGTACCTTTTGCTCTAATGACAGAATGGATAGGCCATAGTGCCCTTCACGAAAACCCGGGATATACTCTCCACGGTATCAATGACATGCGTGTACTGAAGGGAATAAAAATAAACGGTCATGCAAAAACAATACGCCTGTTGTCAGGTAAAGGTGTTCAAAACGGCAGTTTTTTTGAAGTGCCTATTGAGATCCGGAACGGACACAGCAGCGATGCAGTTCCTGTTATTCATTCTAAAGGAACAGCTGTGCTCGCAAACACAGTTCAAAGCCCTCCGAAATATGACATTCCGTTAGAACTGCTTGCAGATAAATATGACAAAGATATGGCTGAAGCTTATGACACTGTCCTCTTCCACGGTGATGACCTCAAGGGGATCCAAAAAGTCGAAGGGTGTTCCTCAAAAGGTATGGTTGCAAAACTGCATTCAGCACCACCTCCGTCGGAATGGATCTCTGATCCGTTAAGGTCAAACTGGGTTGCAGACCCGCTTATCCTCGACTCTGCGTACCAGATGGCAATTCTATGGTGTTATGAGGAGAAAGGTGTTGCTTCTCTGCCAAGTTTCAGCAAGAGCTACAAACAATATACAAGAGCATTCCCAAGTGACGGTATAACTGCTGTCATGGAAGTCAATGAAGTTTCAGATCATAAAATGAAATCAGACTTTACATTCCTCAACAGCAATAATGATGTCGTAGCAACGATTACCGGTTACGAAGCAATAATGGACAGCTCACTTATTGAGTCATTCGGCAAAAAGGCTGTAGAGAAAAAACCTGAGGTTTTGTTTGATCGCGAAATGCTGCTTGCCTACGCCATAGGAAACCCGTCTGAAGCTTTTGGAAAAGAATATAAGGCATTTGATAATGAGAGAATCATCGCAAGACTTCCGGGACCGCCCTACTTCTTTATGGACAATGTAACTTCTATTAACCACAAAGCCTGGGATCTTAAACCGGGTGGATGGATCGAATCAGAATATATTATACCTGAAGATGAGTGGTACTTTAAGGCAAACAGAAGTAACTCGATGCCATTTTGTATTCTTTTGGAAGTTGCTCTTCAGCCCTGCGGTTTTCTGGCAGCTTATGCAGGTTCCGCCCTTCGAAGTGACAAACAGCTAAAATTCAGAAATCTTGGCGGCAGTGCTATATCACACAGAGAGGTTAAAAAAGAAGACGGTAAATTGACGATGAGAACCAAAATGAAAAAAGTCGCCGAAGCTGCCGGTATGATTATTCAGGAATTCGATATTCAGGTATTGCAGAATAATAACATCATCTATGAGGGAGAGACCAACTTCGGCTTCTTCACCAATGCCACAATGAAACAGCAGGTAGGTATTAGAAACCCTGAAAACACAATCTATTCTCCTTCTGCTGGCGAATTAACAAGAGGTGAATCATACGACCTTAGAGTTGAGGCACCATTAACTCCTGAAGATAAAACAATTGATCCGTTCTTATCTGCATCAATGCCATCCAAAGCGCTTCTGATGCTTGACAGCATTGATACATTTATACCGGACGGTGGTCCTGAAAAGCTCGGCTATATCAAAGGGATCAAGGAAGTCGATCCAGATGAATGGTTCTTTAAAGCCCACTTCCTTCAGGATCCTGTCTGTCCGGGCTCATTAGGCCTTGAATCTTTTATTCAGCTAATTAAATTTACTGCCCTCAAAAAATGGGGTCACCTTGCAGAAACTCACACATTTGAATTTGCCCCTGAATGTAAACACAACTGGATTTATCGCGGACAGGTTGTACCAAAGAATAAGAAAGTTGAAGTTTCAGCAGTCATAACTGGAATTAAAGATAGTGAGGAGCCTGAAATTACAGCAGATGGATATCTATGTGTGGACGGTATTCTAATATATGAAATGAAAAATTTCACTTTAACACTATCCAAAAACAGACAATAACTACATTACTCTGCCCTTTGACCTTCAAAGGGCAGATACCTTGTCTGGAAGTTCTTAATATACTGTTTATGTGTAACCTTAAGTTAATTAACAGATCACTTCTTTAATCTGTATTCCCATAAATATCCTTAACCTCTAAGAAAAATTTACAATAAAAGAAATTTATGGGGCATTTTTTCAGAAAGTTAATTTTTCTCATCATCAGGGCTCACAAGTATTGCCATAGTCCGAATCAATCCCAAGGAAAATAATAGAGCACCAAAGCTGACAAGTAGAGAACCTGTTATTTCCTGATGCATATAGAGTTTCACAATAAGTTCACGAACAATGAAGATGATTGCAGGGTCAATCATACTGTGAAGTCTTATGCGTCCTGCTTTGAAGTAGTCAATAAAGCTTTTGAAAAGCTCTACCATTACGAGAAAGGATAGAATATCAGCGACAATATGGGAAAGACTGTTACTTAATGATGTAGCATTTAATAATGATTTTGTTGCATAGAGTGTCTTGGCAAGACCGATGACAAGAATAACAATGATAAAAAGTATTATAACATTAATAACAATAGTCAGAACCTTATCAAAAATTTCCTGAATATTCATATTTTGTTTTGCTTCTAAAATAAGTTTTCTCCTTTAAATATATTTTAACTTATATCTCTCTGTAGCCACTTGAGTACAAAGAATCATAATTTTCTGTGATTGTTATAACGGGGATATATTCAGACAACATTTAAGAATTGTTAGTTTTTTGTTAAATTGAATTAAACTGGCTGACATGATAGCAATATAAGAAACACAACAACATCAATCATAAAGGTTATTAATTATGAAAAATCTCATTGATAACAGATATTTCCAGGAACTTTCAGAAGCAACTCCAAATGATATTTGTAGAAATGCCGGATGTAAATATAACAAGGATACAAAGACCTATTCAATGATAGTCTGGGGAGACGAATTTATTATCAACCCTGCTGAAAAGACCATTAAAAATGTCAGTGGTAATTTCATTATCCACGATTACTTTGCTCTTTTTATCATTTATTACCTTTTAAATGCCAAAGAAACAATCATGCAAAATGAATGGATTTCTGAAAAGGACATACCCGGTGGGGCAACTTTTTTCAGAGGCCCACATGAAATACCGACAAGTTGGATTTCTGATAAATTTAATAACAGGCTAAGTTATTTTAAATTGATTTGTGAGAAAACAGGCGGAATAGAATTAAAAAAAGCAGATGCGGCCTTTTATTTTCTGATCACACCGCGCCTACCCATATCTCTACTCTTCTGGGATGGTGATGAAGATTTTCCGCCTGAGGCAAAAATAATGTACGATAAATCAATTGTTGCTGTCTTGTCTCTCGATATAGTCTTTGCTTTGGCTGTGGCAATTTGTGACAGGATAGGAAAGGCTGAATCAGAAAAAGAATAAAGAAACAGGGGGGTAGCCTGAATCAAAGTTTTTAGCTAATTTGCAGGCTCTATATGATGCTGAGTAACAGCGATTAAAAACACCACGACCACAACCCAGAAATCATTAACCAGTTATCATCAGTTTATTTTTGAAATATTGAGGGGGAAGTTGTAACCGGCCTCAGCATAAATTTTCTGAATCTTTAACAGATCGGCTGCCTTATCATCACCAGGAACGACTTCACCCAGCCAGCGGGTGATTTTATGGTCGTTATCAAGATACCAGCAGATTATTGAAACATCAGCCTCTTTCGCAATATGCCAGAAGCCTGTTTTAATTGTCTTAACACCTTTCCTCGTCCCCTCAGGGACAATAGCAAGAAGGAACCTGTCCCGCTTCGTAAACATGGCAACCATCTGTCCGACAACTCCCTGCGGAGAATCTCTGAAAACAGGAATACCGCCGAGTGCTTTGAACATAGTTGAGAACGGCCAAAAAAACCATTCTTTTTTTATCATGATATGACCGGTTCGTTTCACAATACGAAAGCCAAAGAATGCCCTGACAGTGTCCATATTTGTTGTATGGGGAAATCCAATAATAACATGTTTATCCAAAAAATATTCAGGAAGCGGTTCAAAATCCCACTTCGTTAACTTGTAAATAAATCTGCCGATATAACTTAAAATCGTTTTCATCCAACTCCTGTAAAACTCAACCTTGATGATCTCGTAAAAAGTATTTAGATGAGACTTTTTGCGACGCCATCAACCTTCTTTTATTCAATCAACTCAGACGTTATTTCATCTTTTTTACCTTCATCACTATCTATATCATCTTCAATCGTTTCGTGCTCCTCTTCATACCTTTCCTTATCTTCGGGGTTCGCGTCTATCAATTCATTATATCCACCAGTTCTTATTTCATCCTCAATCGTTTCATTTAGTTTTTTGACCAAAAAAAGTGTTTTTGCTTTTATCAACTGGCCGGTTGTTATATTTTTAACACCTGAAAAATCTGTGTTATAAAATACGGTCCCCAATAAATTAGCTCTGTTTAAGGACGCGTTTGAAAGCTTTGCACTGGTAAAATTTGAAGAAGAAAGATTTGCACGTGTAAGATCCGAACTTGAAAGGTTCGCTTCAAAAAGATCTGCTCCAAAAAGGTTTGCTTTTGTTAAGTCGGCCCCAAAAAGATTCGCCAAAGATAGATTTGCAGATGAAAGATTGGCTTTAGGTAAATCTGCTGTAGACAAATCTGTTCCTGATAGATCTGCTCCTGAAAGGTTGGCACCCGTCAGGTTTATACCAGAAAGATTTGCCCCGGCAAGATCAGCCCCGGGAAGCTTACCCCAAGAAAGATCAATGCCAAAAAGATCCGCATTTGACAGACTCGCTTTTGAGAGATTGGCTTTTGTCAGCTGAGTTCTTGTAAGATCTGTTCCTGCAAGATTTGCTCCTGAAAGATCTGTTTCTGAAAGATTCGTTCCCACAAGGTTTGCTCCTGAAAGATCCGATTTTACCAGACTGGCACCTGATAGATTAGCACCTGAAAGATTTGCTCCTGAAAGGTTAACACCATACAGATCTTCTCCCGACAGATCTATTCCGAAAAGATTCGCATTGTTTAGTTTGTGTTTCCAGAAACGAATATCTCTTCGTACAAATTTTTCAATCGTTTCAAACCCTTCATTTGCTGCAAATGTCTGATAATTGTTAGAAGAAAAAAGTAGTGAATTCTTCAAATCAGTTGCTTTCCATGGCCAGGTAAATTTTGGTTTTACCGGAAGTTTTATTTCGCCAACTTTCTTTAAACGATCTGAATCAAATGGGACACCGGACGAAAGCTGTAAAGTATAATTACTATAGGCATACTCTGCCCTTTCAAGTCTTGTGGTATACCTTTCTGATGCAAAGGCAAAGCCGGCAATATAAATCGCACAAAGCCAGACTGCAATTGTGGCTGGTTTCTTGTCGGGAAAACTATTCGGAAAAAACTTACTAAAGATCAAATGGAGCGGTATAAATTCCCAAACAATCCATTTTAAAATCAGAAAAATATATTTAAAAAAGAATTTCATTCCCTTCCAGATCAGTTTTATCAATGATTCCATTTTACCTTTGAGCATAACCACCCCTGAGCTGTATATGTTAAAAATGCAACACGAATTATTCAGCAAGCTTTTTGATAAGCACCTATTCTATAGCGTATAAAGATGATTTTGTGAATGGCAATGTTTACACTGAAGGTATATTATTGTGTATTATCGGGGACTTTTTTGAATATTGTTGTTCTGTCTGTTTTTAATTCCTTCCAAAACAAAAAAACAGGCCAAAGCCTGCTTTTCAAATCAAATCATTAAGAACTGAAGGGTTAATTAATGAACATATTTAGAAATGACAGCAATAATTTCATCTTTTTTTACGGGTTTTGTAATAAAATCATCCATACCGGCTGCTATACATTCATCCCGTATACCATCCATCGCGTTTGCTGTTAGTGCGACAACAGGTGTATAAGTGTTCCGTTCTTTCTCTACTCCCCTGATAACCTCTGTCGATTCAAGTCCACTCATAACAGGCATTTGGTAATCCATCAGAACGAGATCAAAATCATTCTCAAGATAAATGTCGACGGCTTCCCTTCCGTTATTTGCAATAGATACAACATGCCCGAGTTTTTTTAACATAACTGCCAGGACCTTTTGATTCATTTTATTGTCTTCAACTATTAAAACTTCAAGCTTATCCCTAACTTCAGCTTGTTTCAGTTTTTTCTCTTTGGCCGTATATTTTGTCACAAGTGGTATTGACAGTTGTGTTTTTTCTTTTCCTGAGAAGAGTAGTACTTCTCTTAAGCAGTCCTGAATATGATACTTTTTAAGCGGTTTTGTAAGAAATCCGGCAAAACCGGCTCTTTTTAATTTTGCAGAATCACCTCTTTTCGCAACGGAAGTCACCATAACAAGTATTGTACCATCAATTGCAGGGTTGGTTTTTATCGTTTCAGCAAGTTCAATTCCTGTCATATCAGAAAGATGCATATCCATTGTAACGATATCAAACGGTTCTTTATCTTCCGCACTCTTTATTAATAATTCAAGTCCCGCAGATCCTTTGTTAGCAAAATCAATCCGGCATCCCCATGATTTTAGATACTCGCAATAAACCTGATAATTAATCTTTCTTTTATCGATGATAAGAATTTTTTTATCTTTTACATTCAACAGTTTTTCCGATTCAGATCTTTCATTCTGTTCTACCTTTTCGCAAATAATGGTAAACCAAAATTCTGAACCTTCACCCTCTATACTTCGAACGCCAATCTCTCCATTCATCAGTTCAGCAAGTTGTCTTGAAATAGAAAGTCCCAGGCCTGTTCCACCATACTTTCTTGTCGTCGATAAATCAGCTTGAGTAAACGAATCAAAAAGGGTCTCAAGTTTTGATTCGTGAATACCTATCCCGGTATCTGTAATTTCAAAAAATAAAGTGGTTACCTTTTCTGTCTCTTCTTTCACTGAAATTTGAAGGCTGATATGTCCCGACTCTGTAAACTTGAGTGCATTACCGGTCAGGTTGGTAATAATCTGACGTATTCTTCCCGGATCGCTTTTGATCTTTTCCGGAACTTCATCTTCAATCAGGCAGGTAAATTCTATATCTTTTTCACTCACCCGAATCCCGATGGTATCGCAAATACTCTCTAAGCCTACCCGAAGATCAAAATCAATATTTTCAATTTCAAGTTCTCCTGCTTCAACTTTTGACAGATCCAGAATATCGTTGATGAGAGAAAGAAGAGATTCTGCACTTTGCTGAGCTGTTACTGCAAAATCGCATTGTTCTGTTGTCAGTTTTGTCTCAAGCAGAATATCTATCATGCCGACAACACCATTCATAGGCGTTCTAATCTCATGGCTCATATTTGCCAGAAACATCGATTTGGCAATCGTTGCTGCTTCAGCTTTCTCTTTTTCCTTCGCGAGTCTTTTACTCATTATTTTACTCTCGCGTAGAATCTCTGTCAACTGGTTGAATTTCAACCAGTCATTTGTCACATCTTCAAATGTTACCAGTACAACTAATTCAGTGACATCGTTTCCGGGTAAGGTCGCAAAAACAGGAGTAAACACTCCACGTTGCCGCATCAACCCGTCCGGTGCTTTATCATTTTTAAGCGGTATGATCCACCCGGATAAAGTAGCTGAAATACATTGGCTCATTTCGTATTTAATCGTTTTTTGCAGCAGGGGAATAAATCTTAAACCATCCTGATCGTTTAAGAAAAATTCGAGAAACGTTTTTGCTCCCTCAGTCTCTGCAGGTAATGATCTTTGGCTCCATTTATTCACAAATAATACAGAAAAATTTTTATCCAGAATAATAACGCCACTGTTTAAAAGGTTATACCCGTTCAGTAAATTATCACTTATTTTTAAAACCTGGATCATTGGCTACTCTTTTACTTAATTACTTCCATTATACATTGACAGACAATGTTCCATCTTTTTAAGATCGAGCGGTTTTTTTAAAAACAAATTAACACCGGCATTCAAAGCATCCTTCTGTCTTTCTTCCTGAGCATCTGATGATAGGACAACAATAAAGACATCACTACTCATTTCCCTTATTTTTTTTACAACTTCAATACCGTCCATATCTGGCATCAGCAAATCGCAGAAAACAATATCGGGCCTTTCTTTATTAAAAAGATCAATTCCGGCTTGTCCCCCATTCGCTTCTATTCCATCTATTCCTGTATCAACTGCATCAAAAACTCTGAGAATCATTTTTTTCGAAAGAGAGGAATCGTCTATCAACAATACTTTCATAAGACACCTTTTTTAATATGTTAAAATGTCAGAATTTCTTCAATCTTCTTTACACTTGTATCTTTTAAAACGAGGTTAATACAGCCCATAACGTCCAGCTTTTTCACATAAAAAGTCGTTGTGGCAAAGCAAAAAATATCTTCAAACTGTTCAGGTGCATAATGCATCGGGTAAATATTCTCAGAAAAAATAACTTCAGGAAGTGTATATTGGATTTTTAGCTTAATCATATCGGCCATGGCCATGCCCATTGAATTAATCACCATGTTACCAACTTCCTGAATAGCCTCAATCTCCCATGAAGAAAATTCCAGGCCTTCTGTTTCACTTTCATTCTGAAGCAACGTATCAACAAGGGCTTTACCATTTTCAAGAGGAAAAGAGAGCACACCGAGTCCTTCAATATTTCCACGAAGTGTCTGAATGACATGAACATATTTCTTTTGGGGAAATGAACTGACATGAGTTTGCATTTCACCAAAATTAAGAACCAGAATTTCTGGGACTGTCAGTTGAATGAACTGGCTCAATGTTTCAGAAAGAGCTATTGATGCTTCACCGACACCCATGTTAATCAGTTCAGTTAATATATCTTTGGTTTCTTCGGATATTCTCAAGTAAACCTCCTGAAGAATTTTCGAAACGGGTTCACCGCTTCATAACATTGGTAAACTTCATTTTTTGTTGTATTGATATACGTCGTTCAAGGATTAGCTTAGATAAACTTTAACAGTAATTATAATTTGTATCACCATTTAAGTCAAGGACAACAACTATGTAATCCCCTCATTTTATCAGCATCATATCGCCTGTTTATTCACAATTCATCATTTGTGAGCCGGCTATTTCATTAAGGTTTATCGTATTAAAGACAAAGGAGGTCATGAGTATTACCTCCTGATCTCCATCAGCTCTGATATGCCACCATTATTTGCCCACAATCAGGACATTTAATTGTTTCCATACGACTCTCTTCGGCCCATAAAATGCTAAAGCATGATTCACAACTATAACGCATGTCATCCTTTAATTTTGCCCAGAAGTTTTTCTCATAAAGTTCCACTTTTGTATGGCCTGCAAAGTTGTTGATTTTTTTATTTTCAATATAATCAACAGTGCCACTATCCGAGTAAACTGATTTACTGTTTTGAGTCACCAGTTTAACAAAGTGCCTGAAATTTTGAGCAACATTACTATACGGTTTATCAAAAAAATCTTTATAGGAAATACGATCACTTGTAACTCTGTAAGGCCGTAAAACACCTCTCTCAAAAAAATCAACCGTCATATAAGATTCTCCTACAACCTGATATACACAAAGTGCATTAATATCACTGTATTTTACAGTATTTTCTACGGCCCCCTTAAAAATCAAGCCGTTACTACCCTGAATCGTTCTTGAAACCTGTTTAGCTTCAATAACCTTAATGTCATATTTCAATTCCTCTGGAAGGTCTTCAAATAAAAATATGTTATGAACCCTTTTATTCTGTTTTTGCGATTCAGCATCATGCTCAAATTCTGTTTTTGCGACAGTAATTTGCGGTTCCTTTCTCTTTTCCATCAATTCCGGATTTTCAACTTTGTTAATATTTGTTTTGAGTATTTCTTTTTGCTCATCGCTAAGACTGTTTCTATATACTTTAAGAGTTTGCCGCCAGATTTTCACAGCTTGTTTTTTATTTTTTAAATGTATGGAAAAAATATCACCATATTTGATAAGGGCTGTTATTGTTAATGTCTCTTCTTTTATTTCCCTGCAAAAATGAATTAAATTTTTGCAGGCTTTAACAGCATCTTTATATTCCCTGTTCGCTTCATACAATTCTATTAACTGGATCTGATAATCATATTTTAAAGACAAATCACTAAACACAGTACTCATTTCACGGTAGTACTCTATCGCTTCCTGTTCTTCCGATTGTTTAAGAAATTGAACGAGAGCACGTCTACATTCAAACAATGCCTGTTTATCATTGCCCTCTTCAAGTAGTAATCTTGCTTTTTCACTGCGTACAAAGCCACTATCAACTTCTTCTTCAGCTATCTTCTTTAACGTTGATATTTTCTCTTTTGTATTAACTTCATCAGAGTTATATATATTTACCTTTTTATCGATAGCATCTGTGAGCAGTTTTTCTTCAATTTTTAAAAATTTTACAAGAGTCGCAAAAAAAACGCCAAAAACAAAGCCACCGATGTGAGCCCAAAATGCTACGCCACCACTTTCTGAAGTCATTAATGCATACACGACCTGTTGTAAAAGCCATAAAGGGAGCATTATATACGCGGGAGCGAGAAAACGTCCGGCTTTTATCTTAATCACTATCAGCATAAAATAGAAAAAGTAGATCTTCGTTTTAAAACACCTAACGAGGAAAGCCCCCATCAATGCTGCGATCGCCCCGGAAGCACCAACCAGCGGCACATTCGATTCCGGAAACATATACGCATGAGCCATAGTGGCAGCAACTCCACCTATCAGGTAAAATGATGGATAGAGAATTCGCCCCCAGTAATCTTCAAGTATGTATCCACTGAGATATAAAAAAATCATATTAAACAAAAGATGAAGGAACCCACCATGCAAAAACATCGATGAGAATAAAGTATATAAATTACCGTTTGAAGGGATATATCCGTATTTTCTGTAAAATTCATTCTCAAAGGCCACTTCAAAATCAGCTATTTTATCATCAAGCTTCTCCTGTTGCCTGTTCAAAAGATATTCTTCAGGTATTTCTGTAGTCTCTTCCTGTTTCACCTTGAGCTGTTCAACAAAACCAGGTCCAAGTTTTTCTATAACTTTTTCTGGAGCCTGAAGATAAGGACGTTCATAATAATACTCTGCGAATGAATACACGGCTTCATCCAGTGTCTCAGTCGTTGGATGCCCATAATAAACGGTAAAACAGTACAACAGCACGTTCACTGCAATAATAAATAGAGTAATAACCGGCAGTCTTTTCACAATCGTTCTTTCATGACTCAAGGGGAATATTAATATCATAGCAGTAAAAATCCAGTTTGAATTATAAAAAACAGCATTAAAGATACTAAGAAAGTAGTTGTAGAAATAACATAATATAAAATCTTTTCACAGAAATTAATACAGCGATGAGTAGTTTACCCACCCCCGGCATTTCATGTTAATATTAGATTGCTTTTTACTCATTATTAATTTATAAATTTTTTTGAATTACTTAATTCTCACTGGAGTATCACAACTGATGAAAAAAATACCCTTTTTAGTAATACTGTTTATCTGCTGCCATCTTAATGCATTTTCCGCTGAGTTTTTTCATCACTACGAAACAGAACATGGATTCACCCTACACCTGCCATTTGGCTGGTACGATGCCCCTGAATCCAAAATACAGTTATTGTCACAAGCAGCTTCATCATCTGAATCTGAAGAATCAGATGAACTCAAGTATCATTATGGCTACCAGAAAGGTTCCAGTGACGAATGGTTCACAAGCCCGCCATATATTCTAATTACAGTAAATACCACAGAGCGGCTTAATGAAGATGAAGTAAAAGATATTGATGCCACAGTAGAAAAAATGCAGCGGGAATTTGATAAAACAATCAATGAAAATGAACAGTTTATCAGGGACATATATGTTGAGAACGCGTGGTATGATGAAGAGAAGAAGATATTCTTTTCAAATCTTGCATTTGATACAACAGATGGAAATGACATCAGGTCATTATCAGCAATCATTTTAACTTCAAGTGGGCATATAGATTTTTATCTCTATTCATCTAAAGACAAATTTGATGAGAACCTGTCACTATTCACGGATATCGTCAGCTCTGTATCGATAGAGGAGGAGATTCAATTTACCCCCCGTTTTTCCGATAATTTTTTATTTCTAAACCGTTATAATATTATCAAATCAAAAAAATCTCCTGTTTTTGCTATTGGTGCTCTTATTATTTGCCTTTTACTCTGGAGAGTAAGACAAAATTATTTTTCATCAAAGTAATTATAAAACAATAATAAAACCTCCTCAGACAGTCACCAATTTACAGTTGCTTAATCTAACGAAAGATAGTATTATTTAACAATATCAATTAGATCGTAACCCCTTTTTATTCGTATCCGACTTATCAAATTTTCTTTAAAATCTTCACACTTTGGAGGAGAATATGAAAAAACTGATTTTGTTAATTCTTGTTTCAGGTATTTGTTTTTGTTCAATCAGCTTCGCACAAAACCTTGTGATTGGTGTCGAAAAACTTGATTATCTGCCCTACTACTCTGGAGTCGATGGTGAGTACAAAGGGTTTGCGAGAGAGTTGCTGGATGCTTTTGCAAAAACCAAGGGTTACAAATTGCAATATAAAGAATTACCAGTCCGCCGACTGTTTAAAGAGCTGTTAGATGAGTCAGTTGATTTTAAATTTCCGGATAACCCTTACTGGCAAACCGATATGAAAAAAATGAAAAAAGTTATATATAGCGACACAGTTGTAAAAACAATAGATGGCGTAATGGTTCTACCTGCCAATAAAGGGAAAGGGATTAAAGAATTCAAAAAAATTGGGACCGTCATGGGCTTTACTCCCTGGCCGTTTAAGGAAATGATAGGCAAAGGTGAGATTCAAGTTTCTGAAAATCCAAATTTTAAAGGTTTGTTAACTCAGGTTATAAAAGGAAGGGTTTCCGGTGCGTATTTAAATCCGGTTGTCGCTGATTATCAGCTTAAAAAAGTCCTGCAAAAACCGGGAGCACTTGTATATAATCCGTCACTTCCCTTCAGTAAAAATAATTACCTTCTTTCTACCGTGAAGCATAAAAAAGTGATTAATGAATTTAATACTTTTTTGGTAGAGAATAAAGCGCTTGTTCAGAGTTTAAAAGATAAATATGAAATTGTTGAAGAGTAATAATTTCAACCTTACAAAGAAAACAATACATGTACTATCGCAGTACTCTAGTTTTTGCTGAGTTACTGCGAAAAAAACATTAAGCTTGAATTTCTTTTTCAACCATCCCGATAATTTTCCACCCTTTTAATGGATAAAGTTTACTCACTGAGGTAAAAATCCTGAGTCGTCCTTCTGTAGAAATCGCAAACATTGGAATTGCCTTCTCTCCGTGATGCTCTTTATAATCAGACCACGAGAATTTTTCTGTCAGCTCTGTTGTGTGAATTGTCGCACCATTATCCAATCTATCTTTTAGAGAACTCATAGTAATATCATTACCAAAGAGCTGAGGCCACCGCATATCTGACTCTTTTGCTGACCCATCTGTTTCATGGGTCCCATTACGTGTTTTAATCATATACACATTGTTTTCGCCAAGCTCCATACGATAGTGCAGACATGTCAAGGCATTAACATTACTGCCCGGCGTCAGGGCAAGCATTTTACCTATACCGATAAGGTCAAGATTCCTCTGAGCATATTCGGAAACAGCCTCTCCGAGATATGTTTCAAGTCCAGCCTTTTTTGCCTCAGCAATACGCTGCCCGTCACGATCTACCAGTAGCGGTCGATAGTTATGTTCCTGAAGCGCTTTACCAAGTTCAATAGAAAGTGCGTTGGCACCGATGATCAGAATACCTTTCGGGTAAGGTTCGTTTACACCCAAAAGTCTGGCGATTGTTGCCGAGGTAAGACTTTGAAGGAGTACTGTCCCGATAATCACCATAAAGGTCAGCGGTACAAGAAGTTCAGCCTGTTGATATCCGGCTTCAATCAACCCGATAGAAAAAAGCGCCGAAATAGCTGCAGCGACAATTCCCCGTGGTGCTATCCAGGCAAGAAGGTGCCTTTCCGGCCAGGTAAGTGTTGAGCCAAATGTTGATACCATCACACTAAGTGGCCGTGAAAGAAATTGAATTGCAATAAAAATAAAAGCCGCAGACCAACCCAGACTCTTTAACTGAACAAGGTCAACTCTTGATGCAAGAACAATAAAAAGTACAGAAATCAGGAGGACACTAACGCTCTCCTTAAAATCAATAATATCATCCATCGGAACATCTTTCATGTTGGCCAACCAAATACCCATAACGGTTACAGTTAACAAACCCGATTCGTGTTGTAAAAAGTTCGATGCCGCAAAAAGAGCACCGACAAATGAGAGGGTTCCGACATTATGAAGAAATTCAGGTAACCAGTGACTTCTTAAGACAACCCCAAACAACCAGCCGCCTAAAGACCCTGCAACAAGGCCAACAACCACAATTTTACCAAAAGCTGCCAAGGTATGTCCAAGTGCATTACCACTGCTGCCAACAAGAATAAATTCGTAAACAAGAAGAGCCAAAGTCGCTCCGATAGGATCGATAACAATACTTTCCCATCTTAAGATATTTGCAATCGATCTTTTTGGCTTTACCGTTCTTAACATAGGCACAATAACGGTTGGGCCTGTTACAACAACAATGGAACCAAACAGAAATGAAAGACTCCATGGCAGATTTATAGCATATCTTGTTACAACGGCAGTGATGATCCATGTCACGGGAACCCCAAAGGTAATCATTCGCCTGACAACCCTGTGAAGTCCCGAAATTTCCTTAAACTTCAACGTCAGACTGCCTTCAAAAAGAATCATCGCAACAGAAAGTGATATAAAGGGAAAGAGAAGATCCCCCAACATAATATTTGAATCGAGAATACCGGTAACCGGGCCTGCAATGATTCCCGTAATGAGTAAAAACAGAATCGCAGGAAGCTTGACCCACCAGGCAAACCACTGACATAAAATTCCGGCAAAAACAACAAATGCCAATAATAAAACCTGATCAGTTAACATACACGCTCCATAAAATTTAAAACAAGCGGACCTATACTTACGGTAGTTCAGCTATACTGCCGTGAATTGATGGTCTTTCATTCCCTTCACAATAAAGTTCAAAAGATGTCGCCATCCCTGTATTGATACTCTTAATTGTCTGTTTCTTTCCGTAGTAAACCTGTCCTTTATAAAACAAATCGACCCTGACAGGTCTCTCTTCCACTTTTTTCCCTAGAAGGTCAATAACCTTTTCAGAAACAAGAAACGGCTGTGCAAAATCTCTCTCAAATCCCATCATTTTCGAATATACTTTATTGTAATGCAGTGGATTACTGTCCCCGGATATTCCCGCAAATTTCAATCCGTTTTTATTCGGAAGGTTCCACTCAAAAGAGTTATCAGGATTTTCAATTATTTCATGAACGTATTTCGGGACATATTCTTCAGCATCACTGAATCTCCCCCTGAAATAAAACGTGTTTGTACATTCCCACGCAAACGTTCCGGAAGCCGAAAGAGTTGATTTAATATCAACTTCAAGACCTTTTCCCATAATACGATAATCACCAAGCGTGCAATTGATATCAATAGTTTCATCGACAGATATTCTTCGATACGAAGTAATCGTTGTGTGGATATTCAACATTTTAAACATGACAAGCGGTACATTCTTTGAGCTTATCAATCTTATATTAAAAGGGTAAATTAAAGATAGAGGGTACAACAATGATAACGTTTCCGGAACTTCAACATCGCAGACCTCACAATAATCATTCAGGTGTTTTTTACTTATCTTTGTATTTAGGAAACTGGCAGTTGTTTCATTAAGTGTTTCTTTATCAAATCTGATATTTCTCTTCTTAAATGCCATCCAGATTGTCATCAATGCGGACGGTCTTTTATGAAAATTAATTATTTCGGTCTTCAAATTCAGCCCCTCTGTCTATTTCCAATAATTTTTGCGAAGTTATCAAATATACTGTTTAAATCAACGGACAAAAACAAAGTAATTTTCATCAGAGAGTCTCTCTTCATATCGATAATTTTCACTTGAAAAATGTTTCAACTGCCTGAAGTCCGTTATTTTATTTCGAATTATATAATGTGCCATCATTCCTCTTGCCTTTTTTGAAAAAGTTGAAATTGTTTTCAATTTCCCATCACGGTTTTCATGAAATGCAATATCAACAATATCTGCTTCGAGTCTTTTCTTGTCGATTACCGCCATATACTCTGCTGAAGCAAGGTTGATAATTTTTTTATCATCACTCTTTTCCAGAAGCCTGTTCAACTCATTCGTTACCGCTATCTTCCAAAAATCAGATATTTTTTTAAATTCACCTACTTCAAAACGTAACCCCATCTCAAACCTGTAGGGTTCAATCAATGTCAGAGGTGATAGCACACCATAGAGACCGGAAAGAATTCTTATATTTGTTTCAGCAAAAACCAGCTCTTCTTTATTTAGTAAATCAATGTATAGACCTTTATAAGTTTCACCTTTAAATGCAAAAGCTGCCGGTCTCGTTCTTCCAGTTTTTTCACTAAATGAAAATTCATTGAAATTTTTGCATGTACTTTCTGCAAGGCTGTCACTGACCTTCATCAGCTTTTTCACATCTTCAACATTCAATAATCTGGCAAGTAATACGAGCTTTTCAGTCAACTCTGGTGCAAAGTGTTTTTTCACCGCATCCGGAATTACCAGTTCTGAATCAAAATCCATTTTCTTTGCAGGAGAAAGGAGTGCAAGCATGGTAGAATCCCTATTTTTTTTATTTCATCTGTTCACTTTAAAGCAGAAACACACAATAACTTTGATGGCGTCGTAAAAAATCCCATCTACTTCGCTTTATTGATTGGCCAGACTTTTGATGTACCATATGTACTACTTCAAGCCTGGCAAATCAATAAAGCTTGTATATGGAACCCTTTCCTTAGCCATCTAAATACTTTTTGCGAGATCAATTTTGCCAGTAAAAAAAATAAAGTACAAATAAAAAAATTTAGATGGTATTTTATTTCTGCCAAGGACAAATATAAATCAATAATTCGACAAAAAAAGGCGAGCTTTTCAGGCTCACCTTTTTTAAAAATATCTTAATTCTAAATTATGTTTATAACAATCTATCTTTATATTTCTTTGTTATTCCTTTTCGGCTGGCTTTCTGACAGGAACAGTTTTCCCGGCACTTTACTTTTTTCTCAACAGTTTTCATAACATAACTGCCAGGGGCCTCTTCTAACTTTTTATATTTACCTCTTCCCGGAATCCGCTTTTTAACTTGCTCACCTGCGTATGGAATATTCCAGTCATGCCAGTCGAGCCACCAGGAACCTTCTTCCCAATTCGCAGATTCAAGCCACTCTTCTGAAGATTCAGGTAACGTTTCAGCATACCTGTATCCATACTTGTTCTTTGATGGTGGATTAACAACACCTGCAACATGTCCGGAACCGCCTAATACAAATTTAACTTTACCTGAATGTGCCTTAGCGCCCTTATATGATGCATGCCAAAGAACAATATGATCATCCTCTGTTGTCAGAAAATAGGAAGGTGTTTTTATTTTTCGTATATCAATAGGAACACCATCCATTGTAATCCCGCCCGGTTCAATCAGCTTGTTTTCTATGTACATGTTTTGAAGGTAAAAGCTGTACATACTCGCCGGTAGATTTGTTGAATCTGAATTCCAGAATAAAATATCAAACGGAACCGGTTCCTTACCTTTCAGATAGTTATCAACAGCATAGGACCAGACCAGATCGTTTGGTTTCAGCATATTAAATGTTTTCGCAAGATGTCTTCCATCTAGATATCCAACTTCTTCAATATCACTAATAATACTTTTAACCTGAGATTCTTCAAGAAAAATCCCCAACTCTCCCGGATCTGAAAAGTCCATCATTGTTGCCATATACGTCAGAGAGGCAAAGCGGTCTTCTCCTTTTGCAGCAAGATAGGCGGCTGTCGTCGCTAAAAGTGTTCCACCGGTACAATAACCAATGGCAGAAACCTTAGTCTGTTTTGTTATATGTGAAATAACATCAAGGACTTCAATGTGTCCTCTCAGCATATAATCTTCGTAGGTTTTATCTGCATGGGTCTTATCCGGGTTAATCCATGAAATTACAAATACAGTATAGCCCTGATCAAGCAGCCATTTAACCATCGAAGTTTTTTCATTAATATCAAGAATATAAAACTTGTTTATAAAAGGAGGTGAAATAACGACTGGTATTTCAAACACCTCATTCGTTGTCGGCTTATATTGAACAAGTTGAACGATATCATTTTGGAAAATAACAACACCAGGCGTTGTTGCAATATTTCCCCCGAGTTTGAATGCATGCTGATCCGTCATACTGATATCAAGATTGCCATCACCACAGCTTACATCATTTAAAAAGTTATCAAATCCTTCAATAATATTCTGCCCGCCACTATCGGCCGTCAGCTTTAAAAGCTCAGGATTTGTTGAAAGAAAATTTGACGGTGACATGGCATTAATCATCTGCTTTGTGTAGAATTCAACCCTTTTCTTCTTCTTTGGTTCAATTCCCTTCACACTGGCAACACTTTTATTGATATTCTTTGCAGAGATCAAATACGAATCCCTTAAAAATTCAAAAAATGGATTTTTTTCCCATTCACTGCTTCTAAACCGTTTATCAATATCTGCAGAAAATACCGGGAGGCCTTCATTTGTTCCCATAAACTTTTTTGTAAATTTTTCTGCAAGTGCAGTGTAATCGGCAACCAGGCTTTTTTGTGTGCTGGCAACGACTTCAGGGTCGGTTGCCATCTTCAGTGCAACTTCACCAAAATCAGCTAAAAGTTTACCGTCTTTTTTATAATCATTATGTCCTGCCTGTTTACTCATCGCAGCAACGACATTTTTCTGTTTATCAGAAAATTTCACCATGAGTTCAGAGAGTTTATTCAGGTCCAAACCAGGTTTCTTTTTATCATCCGCCATAAGTGCCTCCACATAAGCTTTGTTCTAATTATCTCAGTTGTTTCTTTGTGCAAGATTTTATTGCTGTATAGGTGCTGTCTATAATTCAAACATAGTACACCATTGCCAGGATAATTCCAAATACGAATTTTGATGGTGACATAAAAATCCCCATCTACTTCGCTTTATTGCTAAATCAGACTTTAGACGTACACCATGGACTCTTCAAATCTGATTTAAACTAAGCCTTGTACCCCAAGGGCACTTGCTTCCCAGCGTATATGGGACCTTTTCCATTACCATCTGAATACTTTTGACGGAGACCATCAATTTTAAAATATCAAAGCATTACTTTCTGACTGATAGATAATTTTCAATCTCTTCATAGTTTTTTTCAGCAACCAGCTGAAAAAGCTGCATGCTGTTTTTTATAGAAGCAGTCCATTGTGAAATAACATTAACGGCTTCTTCAGGAAACGGTGTGTATTTTTCGATTATTTCACTGCCTTTTTCTGTAACTTTTTCCTGAATATTCCCAACTGTTGAAAAGCTTTTTTCAAAGTTTGTTTTATTGAATTGTAAAACTGATTTTATAAGTTCATATCCATTCATATGGTCCCCCTTTTTTCATAAACGACTTCCTTGCTCTAAAAAAAACTGCCACTAAGTAAAGTATTGAGCCTGCTTAAAGTGCTTTTCAATAATCTCTCTCTACTTACGTGACAGATTCTCACAGCCACCCGGGTTATCTTTTCCATCAGGAAAAGATTCCCGGTGTCTCCTTTATCGGGAGAGTAGCTATGCTGTTTTCAAAATTTTTTCAATCTGCTCGTGCCCTTTCAAAACCGATTCTCTGAACTTTTCACCGGCTTCTTTTGACGCTGCGAGCCATTGTTGAACAACTGCTTTACCTTCTGCTGGGATAAATGTTGCCTTTTCCAAAGCCTCTCCAGCTACCTTTCTACCTTCTTCCTGAGCAGTGGATACTGTTTTAAATACATTTTCAAAAGCGGTTTTATTATACTCAAGTGTTTTTTTTATAATTTCTGTATTTGTCATAGTCTTTCTCCTTAATTTATATGTATTAGTATTTTTTCTTTTTTATGTTCAATTCCCCTTAGTGTACCTGAGGGAATAGTTTTTCAAGTTCTTCGCGCCCTCTAGTGACCTGAGTTGCCACTTCTTCACGGTACTCTCTTCCTAATCTTAAAAGGCCTTGTAGTGCTTTGCGTCCTTCTTCCGGAATAAGCTCTGCTTTTTCTATTGCTTGTTCAGCAAAACCCTCAGCCTGCTCTTGCAGTGCAACAATACCTTTAAGGTAGTTTTCTACTGCTGCTCTGTTCTGTGCGATTGCCTGTTGTGTAATTTCGTTAATTTTCATATTGCACCTCCTGGTGAGTGAGTTGTTTTTTTGTTTCTGTTAAGTACAAGTTAACACCATCTCAAAAGATGTCAACAATTAATTTGTGCACTGCAACATTTATTTATATTCTATACACATCAATACCCACATATCATACTGTTTTCCTAATACTATATGTGCTTTTTAAGCATTGCAATAAAAAGCTTATTACAATGCACTTTTTTTGTATTACCTAACTTTATTATACTAAACTTAAAAAAAACATTTACAAACTTATTTTAAATACCTATGTTTAGATTAATCTCGTTGCACTGCCTGCTTAAAGGTGGCGTTAAATAAAATAACTTAAGGAGATATTAAAAAACGCCGATCAATATATTGCATTGCACAGTAGACAAATTCACACAGTTAATTATATCTGGTGAATGTTTTTAAACGGATTTACGGCAAACGCCGTCAGGAGGTCAGAATGGAATCGATTTACAACAACGTAATCAAATACTGCACCGAACTTGTTATAGCAGAAAAACCCGACTGGATTTCGGAATACAGTGTGGTAGCGGAGGATACAGCATACAGACTGCTATGCTTCAATGATAAAGCCGTCTCCGATAAACCTCCGGTGCTTATTATACCACCGCAGGCAGGACATCATTCAAGCATCGCTGACTTTGGTTCTCCGACGCAAAGCCTTGTACAAACCTGTATTAAGACTACAGACAATAAGGTTTACGCACTTGAGTGGAAAAACTCAGTCAGAAAATATGAAACAATTGATGACCTGACTCTATACGTAGATGTCTGTGTCGATAATATAGGTGAAAAAGTCAATTTAATCGGTCTTTGTCAGGGTGGCTGGCTTTCAGCAATATATGCTGCGGTCTACCCACAAAAAGTAGCTTCACTGCTAATCGGTGCGGCACCTATAGATTTTAAGGCCGGGGAAAGCAAATTACATGAATTTGTTGAAAACATTCCGATGGAAGGTTACAAATTTATGGTACAATCGGGAGGCGGTTTTTTGCGAGGAGATGTCATGCTAAGCGGTTGGAAGCTGACAAGCCCATACGAAAGATACGTCCAGGATTATATCAACATCTGGAAAAATATTGGGAATGATGAAAAGCTACTCAGATCAAGAAAATTCAGAATCTGGTATGAATACACCCAAAACATTTCAGGTAAATGGTATATTCAGGCAATATCACAACTGTTCAAGAAAAACAGACTGATCACAGGTGAACTTAACGTTCTGCACAGAGCCGTTGATCTTTCAAACATATCCTGCCCCATAGCAATGTTGACAGGTGAGAAAGATGATATTACACCTACTGAACAGGTTTATGCATTAGGTGACTATGTGAGTACACCTAAAAAGAAACAATATAAAAAAGTAATTCCGAAATCAGGGCATATCGGTGTCTTTATGGGTACCGAGTCCCAACACTACTGGACTGAAGCACTTCAGTTTGTAATGGGAGACGCACCTGCAAAAACACCTAAAAAACAACCAAAAAAAGCTGCATAGTAAATCAAAAGCCTCTGTACACATGTACAGGGGCTTTTTAGTCTATTGGGTTCTAACAAAAAGTTAGTACTAATCAGGCGACATGAAATCATAGGATAACCATGCCGGTAATGCATGGTAAAAGAGCGCTTATAATAAATTCACCTCATCTTCAGTTAAATAACGCCATTGCCCAACTTCAATGTCTAAATTGATCTCTCCAATTTTCTCACGATGCAATGAAACAACCCGGTTGCCAACAGTTGCAAACATACGCTTAATCTGGTGGAATTTACCTTCAGTTATCGTTAAAAGCACCTCTTTGGGGTTAATGACATTTAATTTAGCTGGCAAAGTCAGTCGAGTTTCACCCTGTAATTGAACGCCATTTTCAAATTTCAAAGCCAAATCATCTGTAATAATATCGCGTAAACCGACACGATATACTTTTTTACATTGCTTGTCAGGTGAGATAATATTAAACGACCAGCGGCCGTCATCAGTTATTAAGACCAATCCTGTTGTATCTGCATCTAAACGCCCGGCGATATGAAGCCCTGATGCTTTATCAATATCTATATAATTGAATAAAGAGGGATAAGCTTCGTCTACATTTGAACAAATGGTATCAATCGGTTTATGTATCATTATGTAGCGGGAACTGCGTGCGTTCAGTTTTTGGCCATTAAGCGTTATTGTATTGTTTTCATGAACCTGAGCCGTTTCATTTGTAATAACTTCATCATTCACTATGACGGTCCCTGAACGAATAACCCGGGTAGCTTCATTCCTAGTTAATTCGGTACTTTTACAGATAAATTTATCAAGGCGCATAATGGATAACTCAAGCACTAAATAGTTAGTATTCGAACGAAAATGTTTTTTTCTTCAGACACTGGTTAAGTCTGCACAAAAAACAACTTATGAGAAAATTAGCACGGATATGGTTTGAGGTAAAAGAAATTCTTCTTCCTTTTTTACTATACATAACCTGATGTTTTTAAAATAAATGATCGGATAAAGATTAGCTGAAGTTGGAATGAAATATGTTCCATTTATTAAATTTGTGTTCCTAAGCTCTTCATAATTTCTGCAGAAATTTCAAAAAGTCCCGATGGTTGTTGTTTTTTTTAAAGTGTCAGAGCCAAAAAGAGATTGCTTAATCCCTTTGACCCTGGCACAGGATTTAGATCCGGAAAATAATCCACCTAAAACTGGTTTTTTTCCGGTATAAATTTTTTCATTACACTTTCCAGGCTTCAGAAAGTCTTTGTTGATTAATGCACGATATCCCTCATCAATCGGTTTGGAGAATACTTATTCGAAGCCGCCATAAAAGCTTGATTCTATATCATCATTTAAAACCTGTAGATGGCGGAAAGGTTACATATGGCTGCCTGGGCCTCATAAAAATCGATATTGGATGTCTCTTTGTAGCCTGCAACGTTTGTCATAATACTCCAGTTCTCCAGATCAAATGGCTTCATATAAAGTACTGACAAGGCAAGGCCGTAATTGTCATTTTCCTGTGTTTTGCTATAAATCGGGTTCTCCTCATCGTACTCGGAGAAACTATAGCTGGCATTGGTGATAAAAAGAAATTTCTCAATCTTTTTTGTATAGGTCAGCTGCACACCATACTGGTCCTTTGACATCGCGCCGCCATCTCTGCCGTGCCGATTGTATTTGAAGGCAGTATTTAACAGATGACCAGCCCCTATCCTGTACAGGTAGGCAAGCTCAGCATTGTGAACTTCACCATCACGGTCAAGCAGCATTATTTCGTCGGCGCTGAGCCCCAGAGAAGGGTCTGTACCGCTTAGTTCATTTTCAATCTCAATCTCCCTGTAGGAGTACTTGGCATGAAACATTGTCCCGAAAATCTTTTCCCATGAAAGCCGGACACCGGCGGAGTCACGCTCCGCTTCCTTTCTTGACGTATTTTCGAGATAAGGATCTTCCCATACCTCTGCAGGCATTCCGGAAAAAAGGTAACTTACTCCGATAATCCCTGCGTGGGGCACGTCTTGCCTGACACCCACAATGGTCCCAAAATCAAAGCTTAGAAAATCTTCAATCATTGTACCGGCTATGATCTGTGTACGGGTGCTTCCGAAGGTGTAACGAAGTTCACCGTTAATCGCAGGTTGTACCTTTGTTTCAGAGTCGGGTTTTTCATTAATAGAGGGTATAGTCTTCTGCGCCACACCACCAAAAACATTACCGGCAACGAGATTGCTTTCCAGACTCATAACCGTGGTCCCGAGACTTACGAATCCACTGAATCCTGATTCTTCCGGGATAGGCGTTATTGCATAGACAGGGCATACATATAATGTCAGGGTTACAATCATCAAAAAAAATCTTAAGAATCTCATATGGAATTCTCCTTTATTAAATATAAATTTAAAAATTTGGCTTAACTGGTTTTAATAATTCGTTATTTATACATTAACTAGTTCTATTTTTCAAGATCAAAAAAACGGGTGATAACTAATCAGGTGGTAGTACCACCCTTTTATAAACTTAGTGCCCTACGGGCGGGCTATTAATGGTTAAATTACCGGAGTAAAAAGAGCTGTATAAACTGCATTAAAATGCCGTTTATACATACCCCTGGTTTTCAATTTATCAAATTATTTACAAGGTTTCGGCGGCAGCTTAACCACATCGGGTTTGTAATAACGAACAACAAAGTAATAAGGTTCACCGGCATTTACCGGCATCCAGTAGGTACCGTCTTTGGGATCCTCAACACTGAATGTAACGGTGATATTACCATTGGCATCCGGTTTGGTATTGTATGCATTAAAGATGTCATTTTTGCCGGAGAGGGTATTTCTTGTCAGCGCGCTGTAGCGGGTAGCTGACCAGAAAAGCTCTACGCCTTCAGGTTTATAGGGAAAAACAAAGACTTCCGAATTGGAACCATTTAAGACTTCGTCTTTGCAGTTTGTGAAGTAAGGCGAATAATAGGCGTGATGGATGGGAAAACCAAGGTGACCGACCATAGCAGCTGCACGATATTCAGGATCATTGCTGAAAGGTTCTTCGCTGTCTATCGGACCGAACATGCCGGTATTACCTGTTGCACTGAACTTGGGAGCTACAACACCGATATATTGACTTACCCTTATATAATCTGCTTCACTAAAATCAACTGCCGAGTCAAGAATCTCTTTATTCTGTGGATAAACATCGTGGGTGGCAATGGTAAACTTAACCATATTCTCAACAATCAGTTTTTTGCTTACGCCAGTAAGTTTAATCTTTTTTTGAATCGGATACACATTGACTAAATCTTCAGGGGTTTTAACCTGTACACGAATAAAAAGGTGGGGATAATCACCTGGGCTTTCAATCACTTTTGCCCCCTCGGGTACGGCCATATTTTTCCCCTCACGCACAAATACGTATTTGCCGACCGGGTGAATCTCATCATAAATCGTATAATGTTCCTGATCAGTAATATGGATTGAAAAATAGCGATCCTTTTCAACATCCGGAACTTCTACAACCACTGGGCCACTTGTCAAATCGATAACCGCCTTGGTGTAGATATGATCCAATGCAGGCGTCACTACAGGGTCTTTTCCCTCGGTCGGCAATTTCGTGGTATGGATCAGTCGGTTGGTTCCTCCTGCCTCTTTTGCCGTGGTAACCATATAGACTGCGTGGTGATAAATTTTAAATGCCATCAGGTCTGCATCAGAAGGACGTTCTGGAGTGGCAATAGCCTCTTTTGCCATTTGAGGATCGACTGGTATTTTATTAGTTTGCGAACTGCAGCCTATGAACCCTATCGTCATAACGATAGCGATTGATAATCCGATTAGTTTTTTCATCCTTTCTCCTTTGGAAATTCTGTTGTTTTTTGTTGCAAGTGGGAAAGAGATCTCTTTAATATCTTTCTTTTTGACTATACAGTTGTGTATATCCGATCAAATTATAATTTTATTCCATCGGAGTCAATAACAAAATCTCTTCAAAAAAGACTATCTCTCTTTAAACACACACTGTCCGGTACGGCAATGGTTAATATTGCAAATATTTACAACGAATACTCTATAGGCGGAGATGATTATTTTTAACGTATTCGTTGTGGGCTGGGACAAGCCCAGCCCCTTGTTGTTTTATATATTGTTCATATACTTGTATTACAATCAATATCTTAAATTATTCCTTCTCAGACAAATACTTTCACAAAATTATACTTGTAACTTACTGGAATTTCCAAGACGATTTAAAAAAATGAAATAGTCTGCATTCTCAATGCAAAAAAAGCTATAAAGGTTAAGTAATTTACCTCTACAGCTTCTTCTTTATATCAAAGACTCGGATAATCAGTATACCCTTTTGCATCTCCACCATAAAACGTTTCCTGATCGGGTTCATTTAGTGGTGCGTTCTGCTTGAAGCGTTCAACAAGATCAGGGTTGGCTATGTAAAGTGATCCGAATGAAATCAGATCTGCACCGCCCCCTTCAATACTTTTTCCTGCACGTTCCAGGTCATAACCGGCATTTCCCATATAAAGTCCACCAAAATATTCTTTAAACTGCCTGTAATCCAGAGTACTCTCACCTGTCATAAAGTCTCCTTCAACCACATGGAGGTAAGCCAAATTAAAAGAGCTCAGCATCTTTGCGACAGTATTAAATGTTACCTGAGGTTTACTGTCTTTAATATCATTGAAGGTATTTTCTGGTGACAATCGAATTCCTGTTTTAGCTGCTCCCACAGCTCCTGTAACGGCCTCGGCCACTTCTGTTAAAAACCTCATCCTGTTTTCAAGACTTCCGCCATATTGATCCTCACGTACATTGGTTCCATCTCTTAAAAACTGATCAAGAAGATAACCATTTGCAGCATGAATTTCAACACCATCGAATCCTGCCTCAATTGAATTTTCTGCGGCCTGAACATATTGCTTAACGATACCTGCAATTTCACCTATTTCAAGTGCTCTTGGCGTTTCAAATGGCTTTGGTCCCTCATATGTCATACATTCCCCATCAGGTTTAATAGCGGAGGCGGATACGGGGCTTCCTCCTTTGGGCTGAAGTGATGGGTGTGAAATCCGTCCGACATGCCATAATTGGAGAAAGATTTTCCCTCCTTTTTTGTGAACAGCATCTGTTACATCTTTCCAGCCCTTAATCTGGCCTTCTGAATGAATACCCGGCGTACCTGGATAACCAACGCCCTGAGGGGAAATCTGACTTGCTTCAGTAATAATAAGCCCTGCTGTTGCACGCTGCTTGTAATATTCTGTGTTCAATGTCGTTGGAACATTTCCATCACCTGCACGATTACGAGTCAACGGTGCCATGACAATACGGTTGGCCAACAATGTTGAACCGACTTTTATTTCATTAAATAAGTTCTTTGATGTCATTGTTCGTTCTCCTGTAATATATGTTGAAAATAATCAATTAAGATCTGTTGTTCAGAAATAGTGTTAACCAAAGTTATAATTCAATATTCATGCCATATATCGGCATACATGTTTGTTGATGAGGAAAGCCTATGTATGCTTATTTTATTAGCCAAGGTAGAAGTGAACACTACCCCAACAAAAGTGCATTCACTTCATTATGAGACAGTTACATGAGACAAGTAATGATACAAAAGAGAAAGCGGGGTGGATTGACTTTGCTATTAACCACACCCGATCCGGTTATTTTTTAATGTTAAACCTTTTCACATCAGTCCTATTGTTTTTCAAAAAACGTTTTAAAGCCACCATATCCACTTTCATCAAGCTTCTTTTTTGGAATAAAACGCAGTGATGCAGAGTTGATACAATACCGTTGGCCTGTTGGCGCAGGCCCATCAGGAAAAACATGGCCAAGATGAGAATCGCCAATTTTACTTCTCACTTCGGTTCGGACCATTAAGTGGGAGCTATCTTTTTTTTCAACCACGTATTTTTCAACAAGGGGTTTCGTAAAACTCGGCCAACCCGTTCCTGATTTAAATTTATCCGATGAGCTAAAAAGAGGTTCTCCTGAAACTATATCAACATATATCCCCTCTTCTTTATTATCCCAGAATTCATTTCTAAAAGGGGGTTCGGTACCGTTTTGCCTTGCAACCTTGTATTGGGTATCGGTCAGCATCGCCTTAATTGTACTTTCATCCGGCTTTGTATATTTTTTTTCTGTCGAGGTCTCTTTTTGTCCCCATACCTTTTGGATGAAACTGTCTCTTCCGGAGCCGTTCCTATACCTCTTATAGTGAACCGGATTTTTCTTGTAATAATCCTGATGGTAATCTTCTGCAGAGTAAAAATCTTCATACTGACGAACAGGAGTTACGATTTTTTTTGTAAAACGCCCCGTTTCATCAAGCTTTTTGATATATTTTTCCGCCATTATTTTCTGTTCTTCATCATGATAAAAAACAGCTGTGGCATACTGCGGCCCCCTGTCAACAAACTGTCCACCTGCATCAGTGGGGTCAATGTGACGAAAAAACACATCAAGAAGTTTTTCATAGGTTATTTTATCAGGATCATAAAACACCTGAACAGCCTCCAAATGCGCTGTCCTGCCATATGACACTTCTTTATACGTCGGATTTTTCTCAGGGCCTCCGGAGTAACCGGAAACAGCTTTAACAACACCTGCAACCTTCTCCATATCTGATTCGACACACCAGAAACACCCACCGGCAAAAGTTGCTTTTTTCTGTAATATATTATTATCTGACATGATTTTCTCCTGACTGTGTGATTTTATTCCATAACTTTGAATAACGATAAGGAAGAAAAAGAGTATAAAAACTCCAGTTACAGCCACTATGTTTTTCATATCAACCTCCTTATAATTCAGCACAAAATGATATTTTTCCGCAAAGATCTGCAAAGGAATTGCTATGGCAAAAAATAAGCATCTTTCAGTTGAAAGGCAAGTGTGGAGGTATTTGTTTATACTGTTTGAAATTAAAAAATACCAGCATAATCAGGCCTGCTGTAAACCCGAAAGAAATTGTAACCATAAAAAGTATATAGATGGGACGTTTTACGACGCCATAAGAGTTACAGAACTTTGTATTTTAGGAGCAGATGATCCTTACCTATCAGGGTGTTTTCAACAAGCTCAAGCTGTATGTCAAGGCTCTGGTCAAAAATCGAAAGTCCCTGACCAAACAAAACAGGGACAACTGTAATATAGATGTCAGTAATAAGGTCTTCAGCTGCAAAAAGGGAGTTTATAGTAGCACCGCCAACAAGTGCAACCTGTTCATAACCTTCGGCCTGAATCTCTTTAAGAATCTCTTTGGGACTCTTGTCTGTAAAAACCAGATTCTCTTTATCACTCTTTCTTTCTTTATTTCTGGTCATGACAATATTTTTTCTGTTCGGCAGTGGTTTTCCTATAGTGTCGTAAGTTTTTGAACCCATTATCATTACGCCTGTTTCTCTGGTCACTTTAACAAAGTAGTCTTTATCTTCCTTGCCGGACCAGTCTACATGCTCAACAGAGTTTCTTGCAATCTTCCCGTCTAATGTCATCGCCATCAATAAAATAACGTCCATCTGATCTCCCACTATTCAGTTCCCGGCCACTGCATCTCTTTTTCTTCTGCAAAATAACAGAACCTGCTCCAGGTCATTTCCTTTTTTGTAAAGGGGCAACGCAAGGTAACCTTATGGTCTGTCACCTTAATGACCTCCCAGTCACCTGACCTTGGAGATTCTTCAATTTTTATTTTCTGGCCGACTTCAAAAGGATAAGTTTTAAATACAGTAACGTTCATAGTCATTCTCCTGTCAATTTAAGGTAAAAAATTAGGAATGGTATGACATATTAATTCCACATCAATGTTCTAAATGAATACTCGGAGATTTATAGATTTTTTACAAGTTTTATTTGAAATGTTTCAACAGCTTTCAGGATGCAGGTAGACTTTATTACGACCCTGATTTTTAGCTTCGTAAAGAGCAATGTCTGCAAATCCAAGCAGACCTGAAAATTTTTTTTCTTCCGAGGGCAGCAACGTCGCTACGCCAAGGCTTATTGTTATAACATCCAGAGCATCAGAAAAACCATGGGGTTCTCGAAGCTCTTCTATCGACAGCCTTATCTGCTCTGCAAGTTGTACGGCTCCGGCAGCATCTGTTTCAGGAAGAAGCACGACAAATTCCTCTCCACCATACCTTGCGACAATATCTCGGGGTCTTTTAATATTTAGACATAACGCCCCCGCAACCATCTGCAGACAGTCGTCTCCCTTCTGGTGACCGTAATTATCATTGTAATTCTTGAAAAAGTCTATATCTATAAAAATCAGAGAAAGCTTTTTTTTTGATCGGCAGCAGGACTTCCACTCATTTGCCAGAACATCATCGAAATGCCGTCTATTTGTCAGGCCGGTCAGACCATCTGTTATAGAAATATTTTTCAGTTTTTTGTTTGATTCTTTCAGTTTAGCTGCATTAATACGCCTCAGCAGAGAGTTTAAATAGGTAAATCTGTTTTCATTTTCAATCTGATAATTACCAATCAAGGTAAAACAGGCAATCGTAAATAAAACCATAACACTATTATCGACAGTTACCTGATTCATTAACGGAATATTAATAACAGTCAAAACAAAAAGAAAGAAAATTAAAACAGTATAAAAAACCGCATATCTGAACCTCAACCTGAGAACGATATTAGCAACGACTATCAGTATAATAATACCTGTATGATAATTATTCACATTCGGGCTGTTTGAAATCAACAGGAAATACATAATACTGACGGAGGCGAGCAAAATAATTATCCCCGCAAGAAAATCTCCATATCGGGCAATCCGTTTTATAAAAAAACCTGCTATAGTGAGAATGAGCAAAGGCGTGACAATAAAAACCCTGGTTACAAATGCTTCAAAAAAAATATCGGGAAGCATTGCTTTATCACCTATTAAAAACAGGTTATAGAAAATCAATCCAATAACTCCAAACCAGATAAATCGCTTAATCCTCAACTCCCTGTAATGTGCTCTGAACATTTTTTCTAATTTATCCGGAAATGTATGGAGCCTTAGCCCTTTATCCAGGCACTCATAGATCTGATCTTCAAATTCAGGGTCATGAAAAATATCGTTGTTGTCTTCCGGTTCATCGGCCATCAGTACACCTGCCAGTATGTATATATGGAGTCTTTTCATCACGAAAGTATAAAACTGTTAACAAACATTCTAGCATTTTTTTACTCAAACATACAGCATTGATGCTCAAAAGGCCTCATCAATCCCATTTCCCACATTTTCCATCCATCTATCTCTAAACATGGTCATCTCGTAAAAAGTATTAAGATGGCTAAGGAAAAGGTTCCATATACGCTGCGAAGCAAGTGCCCTTGGGGTACAAGATTTAGTGTTCAATCAGGCTTGAAG
>JQIA01000102.1_pt1 | contig 37681 bp, 29 predicted proteins | sample 811431 | NCBI WGS metagenome assembly JQIA01 (sample SAMN02998118, study PRJNA258478) | marine sediment metagenome | biome: marine; feature: seafloor; material: sediment; isolation source: oil-polluted sediment collected from 3 locations (0.5 km, 0.7 km and 0.9 km)... | place: USA: Gulf of Mexico ...
ATGCAGAGTTTGCCCAGATTGCCCCGGTAATAATTCCCAGTGTGAGAAAGAGAAATCCAAACATAACAGTCTGTCTAGTCAGTTCATCAAGAATATCGTCTTCGGGCAGCCTGTCTGTAATTGAGCCGGAATAAGTTTTTTTAAAAATAAACATAAGGCTGATACCGAATGCTATTGCAAAACCGGCATAACCCAGAAAGCAGGTCAAAACATGAACCGTCAGCCAGTTGCTCTTTAAAGCCGGAAGGAGTGGCTGAATTTGAGCCTCTGCCGTTCCGTGCTTAAGGGAGGCATAGGCAAGGGCAATAAAAGCCATCGGCATGGCAAAGGCATTGATATAGGGCGTTTTATATTTCCACTCAAGAAAAAGACAGATAACAGCAATCGTCAATGCAAAAAACACCAGTGACTCATACATATTTGACAACGGAATATGTCCATACCCCTTATCATAAGATTCAATCCAGCGAAGGATGAATCCTAAAAGGTTGCCTGCTATTGCAACAAGGCCGGTCCACATAGCTACTTTAGCCGGTTTTTCAGTGTCAAATATCCATGCCGATATATACAATATGGCCGGTATGGCATATAGAAAAGTTGTAATTGATAGTATTAAAGAACTCGTCATAATTATATCCTTTAGCGGCTTTTTTTGTTTATCATTTTTTTATGTAGACTGATTCCTGATTGAATCTGCAATATTATTAATTCTAATTTTCATGCTTAGTTTATTCTTGTTGGCACTGCCTGAAATCATGACAAGGTGTTCATTCTCATTTTTAAGAATAATTTCCATACAAAAGCTCTGATGCGACATAAAAAAGGCAATACAACAACCGATTATCATAAAAAAGAAACCGGCATAAACCATATTGACACCCGGATCATAGGTTATTTGCAGTCCGGTGTAGAATTTTTGTCCTTTGTCGGAAATTGCATTTTCATAGTCGGGAATTGTGTTTTTAAGGTCCGCTATTGTATTTTCAAGGTCGGCAATTGTAACTGCAACATCCGGTTTGAACATTTCATCGAAGGTTATATCGGCAGTTTCAAATTTATGGGGCAGAATTACCTTTCTTGTTTCACCGCTGACTTTAGTTATCAGGCCAACAAAGGTTTCTCCAATATTATGCCCACTGAAATTGTAGGATGGAATAAATCCCATTAAACGAAATTTACCGAAGTTTTCGGGCAAGTCAATCTCCTGTCCGGTCGTCACCTCTTTTTCGTAGGTCATTCCTGATTCTTTACCGGTAAAGTTAAGCGCCAGATTACCGGTAAAGTTGAGCACCTGCTTATTGGCAACGTTGAGCGCCAGATTAGTCGTTGGCACCGACCCGTAAAAAGACTGGAAAATATTAATACCTTTGTATCTTAAGGGGTCGTTTACAACAATCGATTTTTTAAGGACCTCTTTTCCGTTTTCAATAATAGTCAGATCCGATTTATATTCTTTTGTCATACCATTATCATAGCGGCTCATCTCAAATTTATCACATCTGATTTTAAAGTTTAATTTAACATGCCCCTGATTTTTCTTCAGCGTTATCGAGTCGGCGGATTCACCTTCAGTGATCTTCACAGTCCCTTCAAAGCCCTTTATGGATCCGGCCATGCCACCTGCAAGTAAAAGGAGAATGCTTGCATGAACAACATAAACGCCCATTCGGGTCCACCGGCCTTTTTCACCGAAAAGGTAAAACCCGTCATCTGTTTTTTCAAACACCGGTTTTCCAAATTTTTTCGAAAAAAGGGTTTTATATTTCTGTTCTAAATTGATGCCCGTTTCCATAATAGCGACTTCATGCCGGTTTTTATATCGTCTGAAACGATCAATTTTGAAATCGGGTTTTTTTGCCACTATTTTCCAGATGGACGGCAGGCGGTCCATTGAACAAATCACAATATTAATGGCAAGAACCAGAATTAAAAACTGAAACCACCAGGAATGATACATATCAAAAAAATTTAAATTGGCGAAAATAGTAAAAACCGTATCACCGAATTTATGCCTGTATGCATCAAGGCTCTGGTTCTGAGGAATGATTGTCCCAATAATTGATGTAACAGCAAGAAGAAGCAGTGTTATCACCGAAAGCCTTACAGAGGCGAAAAACGTCCAGACCCGATTGAAGAATAAATCTTTTTCGTTTGTCATGAAAATCCTTAGTTACTGGATTGATACAAGGCACGCGCATTGCTCAAAACGTACCGGATAAAATCAAAAATCAATATAACAATATAGAACCTTTTATCAGGAAAGCAAGGGGAATTTTTGAATGGATTAAACCGGGCTGCACAGATGGCAACCCGGCATACAAACGAAGAACTTATTGTTTGCCCATGATGATCTGAGCAATATTGAAAGACTGGTCACCCGTTTTTTCAAGGTTATTAAGGATATCGATAAACATGATACCATTTTCAACTGTACAGTTTCCGTCATGAAGTCTTGAGAGATGTTTCTCTCTTGATGTTTTTCGCATTCTGTCGATGACGTTCTCATCTTCTGTATCGATCTGCTTTGGAAAACCGCCTTCACAATAGGATGCTGTCACATTTTGCGTAAAGCGTATTGCAACATCGAACATTTCGGACAGTTCTGCCATGGCTGAACGAGAAAAAGAGACATTCCCGGCAATAATTTTTTCCGAATATTTTGTAATATTTTCTGCGTAGTCACCAATTTTTTCAAGGTCATGAAGGACCTGCATCATATGATTAATCTCTTTTGAGGTCGCAACGGTTATCGGCTTCTGGTAAATTTTAACAAGAAACCTTGAAATATCCCGTTCCAGGAGATCGACAGTGTGTTCCATCTCATAAACTTTAGCCAGAACTTTTCTATCCCGCTGAAACAAACCCTCTTTTGTTTGTTTCAACATGTCAATGGCAACACCTGCCATACGTTCAACTTCTTTCATAGCCTGAGAAACTGCAAAAGACGGTGTGTCTATTAATCGGTCATCAAGAAAAAGTGGCCGGTATTGTTTTTCATCAACACCTTTGATAATTTTTTCACAAATTTTAGCGAGAATATGGAGGATTGGCAGAAACACAATCATATTGATAAGGTTAAACCCGGTATGAACATTGGCAATGTTACGCTCAACACTTGATACGACAACATCACTTGGGAAAAAAACGTACCAGATATCTGATATATACTCTACGCCAATGATAAAATACTCCAGGAAAAAGAGCATGTAGCAAACGCCCAGAAGATTGATCAAAAAGTGACCGAAAGCTGCCCTTCTGGCAGTTACGTTTGTTCCGATTGCAGCAAGATTGGCTGTTATCGTTGTCCCGATATTCTCGCCTAAAACAAATGCGCATGCCGTATATAAATCAAGTACTCCGGTTGCGGCGAGTGTCATTGTAATACCAATTGTAGCAGAACTGCTTTGAACGATAACAGTCAGGATAGCACCTGCAAGAACAGCCAGAAGCCGGTGGTCTTTAAAGTAAATAAATGCCTCTGTAAATCCCGGGCTGTCTTTCAGAGGTACGAAAGTCCCCTTCATGATTGCAAGGCCGGCAAAGAGAATGCCAAATCCAAGTAAGACTTCGCCATAATACTGAACTTTTTTATCCTTGAGAAAAAGCCGCATGAAAACACCACAGCCGATAGCAGGATAAGCCAGTTGGCCGACTTTAAAAGCAATAAGCTGTGCCGTAATAGTCGTACCGAGATTTGCCCCCAGAACAACACTTAATGCCTGAATCAGATCCATCAGGCCTGCGTTGACAAAACCGACGACCATAACGGTTGTCGCCGAGCTGCTCTGGAGTACAGCTGTTACACCAGCCCCAGTCATTGTGCCGACGACTCTGTTCGCGGTTAGTTTTTCAAGAAATGTTCTTAGTTTGTCACCGGCAACTTTTTGAAGCCCCTCTGACATTAATTTCATACCATAAAGGAAGAGGCCTAAACCGCCTGCAATACCGCTAAAAAGTGCAATCCAGTTAATTGAGTCCACTGTTTTCTCCAGAATATTTTGTTTTTGTTGGATTTTTCGATAATAGGACAGACTGGCGGCATATAAGTGTAAATATATGCCGCTTTGAACCTGCACCAAGCATTGAGCAATAAAAAGAATGTGTTAACATTTTAAATATCATAGCCTTATAAACACTCATAAATACAGGACATAAACACCCAGTGTATAAATGAAAGAAATGGCAATGTCAATACTTTACTCCATACAGCAGATGATTATTTTTCTGTAACAATGACAACCGTTACGGCCTTATTGTTGTTCAGATATTTTAGTGCATAAGCCGCTATTTCATCGGTTGTTATGGCATTATAATCCATCTCTATTGTTTTTGCCCAGTCGCGTTTCTGAGGGTACCTTCCTGAACCGGAAAGGACACTGTTCAGCCAGTAACTGTTCGTTTTTCTAAGATCCTTAATATGGGTCAGAATCGGATCAATTGCACGGCTCAGTTCATCAGCCGCAATTTTTTCTGTTGCAAGTGAGGTTGAAATCTCTTTTACTTTCGCTTCAACCCGTTTCTCCTGCCCCGGTTCAACTGAGATTACGGCCATAAAAAGCCCATACCCCTTGTAGGCAATACTTGAATTGTTATATGCATGGGGAGAATAAGCAGCACCCAGTTCTTCACGAATAGAATTACGCAGTCTGTCAGAAAAGACTGCACCAAGTGCTGATAATCGCCTTGTTCTGCCAATATCCCAGAAGTCATCAGTTTTATAGGCAACCTTTACAAGGCTTTTGGGGACCTGCGTTTTAACTGTAAGTGACAGACGCTTTCCAGCAGGAAATACCGGACTGGTTCTCATTTTCTCCGTTTTTTTCACATAAGCCTTTCTGGTATCAGGAAGGCTTCCAAGATATTGAGCAGACTGACTGATCAGCATTTCAATGTCAAAGTCACCTGCAACAGAAAGTTCAATCTGATCTTCTGCAATGGCCCTGCCAGCCCAATTTTTAACATCTTCAATCGTATTTTCAGAAAAGGTGTTGTAAGCCGGAAGGCCGAACCGGGAATCACCGCCAGCAAGAAAAGATTGTGCATAAAGCATCTCAGCGCCTTCAATAGTGCTTCCCATTTTCACATAAGCCTGGTTCATACGCTCCATAATCAGATTATAATTTTCCTGTCTAAACCCCGGATCAAGAAGCTGTGTCCTGATCAATTGAAACATCAGCCCGGTTTCATCCGTGATGGTAGAGCCTGAAATTGAAAAACGTTCCGCACCAATACCAAATGAAAGACTGGTACTCTTACCGGCAAGAGCTCGTTTTAATTCATCAGTGTCCAGCTTGCCGAAACCGCTTTCATTGATGAGGCTTGCGCTTAAAGATGCAAGGCCCGGTTTGCTCTCAGGCTCACTTTTCTTCCCATGGCCAAATATGGCAGAGTAGAGAATCTGATTCGCCTTATAGTCCGTTTTTTTAAGGTTTAACCTTACGCCGTTCTCAAAAATAATGGTGGTAACGCCGATATCCGTATATTCTATCCTCTCTTTAATGTTCCCTTTATTTAAAGGTTCTTTAAGATAAGGAAAGACAACTTTTTTTTCAGCTTCAGGCTTTTTTACAACAGCTTCGGTACTTTTTGTATAAACTTCAAGGATTTTTACCCCGGGGGCTGTCGATTCTGCGGCAATATTTGCATTACCGTTAACAAGCACCAGTCGATGTTTTTCAGGCCATGCGTTCTTAAAAGCAGTATTAATCTCCTCAAGTGTAAGCCTGTTCACTATAGGCTCGAAAAGGGCGAGCTTGTTTTGAGGTGACAGGAAAACTGTGTCGTTAGCAAAGGCCCGAATAATACTATTTGCAAGGGCACTGCTGTCTCTCGTTGGTTCTGATTTTACTGCCCGCTTAAGCCCTGCTATATAATTTACTTTTACTTGAGTCAGCTCCTCTTCAAAAAATCCAAAGTCGACTGCAGCCCTCAGCGTTTGCTCAATCACCGAAAGAGAAGCTTGCCAGTTCTCAGGACTGCAATCAGCAGAAATATCGGAATACTTAACATTTCGCAAATAAACTCCGGAACTCGCTGAAGCCGATGTAAAAGGAGTCTCAGGCTTTTTTGTCATGGCATTAAGCCGATTGCGGAGAATGGTATTTGCCAGCGATGTAACAAGCCTTGTCTTTCTGTAGTCAAGGGAATCTCTAATGACTGGTATATCATTAACGGTTTCAATTGAAACGGAAGTCTTTCCGGTCTCTTTTTCATAGTGATGAAATGTTTTGATGCCATTATGGTCCACCGAACCGGGAAGCGGCTCCTTTGAACCTGGCGCTCGTGCCTTAAGAGATTCAAATTTCGCTTTAATCATTTTCTCCACCAGCGGTACATCAAAATCACCAACGGCAACGATAAACATGTTTGACGGCCTGTACCAGGTATCATAAAAGCGTTTCAGCTCTTTCCTGTCAGCTTTTTTTATGCACGCCTTAGTTCCAATCGGAAGACGGTTAACAAGCCGCATATTGTCAAGTTCAAACTTGATAGAGGATTCAAACAGCCGGTATGATGCTGAATCTCTATCTCTTTTTTCGGCAAGGATAATATTCCGTTCCCTTTCAACCTCGCTTTCAATTAAAAGTGCACTGTTGGCGTAATCGTGCATCACAACAAGCCCGTCGCTAAGATTCTTCTCATCCCCTTTTGGTAAAAGAACATCATAAACAGTTTCAAAAAAACCGGTGTGTGCATTCGCATCGCCGCCAAATGCCATACCGATAGATTGAAAAAACTTTACAAGCTCACCCGGTGCAAAATTTTCTGTACCGTTAAAAAGCATGTGTTCCAGATAATGTGCAAGTCCCCGCTGGTCATCAGTTTCATGCATAGAACCTGCTTTAATTGCAAGATGCATGCTGACTCTGTCGGCCGGTTTTTTATTTTTCATAATAATATATGTAAAGCCATTCTCCAGCTGCCCTGTAACTAAGGATGTATCATTAATAAATAGTGGACTTTTAAGGGCGGCCTGCCGGTCATTGCACCCGCCTGATAAAAAACTGACACCGATAATAATTAAAATAAGAAAAAGATTGAAAATCGATTTTCTGAGCATTATGCCTCCGAGCTGCCGTTACAGTAGTATGACACTATTAATATTTACAAAATGAGATAATTCAGAGCAAAATTATAGCAGAATTTTTTTTTTTTAGTAACCTTGTAATAATTTTTTTGTTAGTGATATGAAAATCAATTTTACTCAACCAGACTAACTATGTTTATTCTTGATTTGATTTCCGGACCATGATATTTGCCTGAGTTGTGTAAAGTACCTTACAATCATAACCATGAACAATCACATTTCAGTATTATCTGTTTAAAAATAAAGGAGAATCCATGAGAATTCCATTTACTCCATTTTTAAAAATATCACCACTTAAAGATATCCAGGCCCATTCCGAAAAAATTAAAGAGTGCACATGGGCTTTTCAACAGGCCATGGAATGTTATACGATTGACAAATGCCTTCGTTTTGAGGAGCACAGAGTTGAAGTCGAAAAGTTAGAACAGGAAGCCTACCTGATTAAACGTCGGGTGAGAGGACATATTCCCAAAGGCGCAGTTCTTCCTGTAAGCAAATTTCAACTCTTTATTTATCTGAAGGAGCAGGATAAAATCCTCGATTCTGTCAGCAAAGCGCTCAACTGGCTTTCATATAAATCCGAATCAACAATACCTGTAGGTCTTCAAAAAGAGTTCCTGCTTCTACTTGATTCAGCTATCGACCCTATCGAAGAACTCAGTGAAATGGTACTTGAAGCAAGGCGGTATTTCAGAAAGCAGACAGATAAACAGCGGCTTGCTGTCAAAAAGATTATATCAAGAATTCGTGATATGAATAGTGACTCTCAAAAAATTGAACACAAATTTAAGCAGAATATATTTAATACTGTGGATGACCCGATTCTTCTGTTTCATATTATTCGACTGACAGAAATCATTGGTTCTATTGCAGTACATGCAGAAAATGCAGGAGATATGATGCGTGCAATGATTGCAAGACCCTGATAAGGTCATTCATTTTTAGAAGAATATTTTCCAGATGTAGATTGCTAAAACAGTCGCCCAGAGAATTGCCGCTGCATATGCTTTATAATTAGGCGGTTTTTTTGCCAGCCCGAGTTTACCAACGGGCCCGACTTTACTTCGACACTCAATACAATTTTCAGCGGTCAGTTTCAGAGGCGTAAAACAGTATGGGCATCTTTTGGTTGGGTCTGTTTGCAGCTGAGTCTTGATTTCCTGAGCCATGTGGCGATTTCCTTAGCGTAATATTAAGGTAGATGCTTATTGTTCAATGAAATAATAAGTAACCTGAATACCAATAAGGCTGAAAAGAAACAACCTTATTGATACTATCAATCATAGGCATCAGGCAATAGTTTTTAGTTAACTATTTTACTGTTTCGCTCGATTTTGCTTCTACTTCTTACCTGAGCCATCCAGCTATTATAGGTATTTGTTTTTTTCTTTTCTAAAAGCTGTTTCATTATCCGGTCTTTTTCTTTTTCAAACAAAGCACCTTCCGGTTTTTTTCTATCTTTTAAACAGATGACATAATATCCCTTGGTTGCACTGACAGGAGCCTCAGAGAGTTTATTCTCCTCAGAAAGGCTGAACGCAGCAGATATTACTTCGGTATCAATCTTAAGATCACCACCTTTACTGTCTCTGCTAAATAAACCTGTTGTTTTCAGGTTTTTCTCTTTAGTAATGTCTTTCTCACCACTTTTTAAAGCCGCCAGAAGCCCAGTTGCATCGTTTTTTGCTTTTTCATCCCGCATGGTTATCTTCGCAGCACTTTCAACCTTTGTTTTCACTTTTTCAAGTGGCTGAATTTCGGAAGCTTTTTTCTCATTAACCTGCACAATATAATAATTGCCGTCAAATTCGAGCACATCACTTATTTCATTCAATGCCATATCATATACTGATTTGGTAAAATTCCATCTAATTGTTGCAGGAATCTCGAGCGGTCCGGCCTCTCTTGTAAACATATCAGTAGTCACCAGCTTAATATTTCTGGCTTCAGCAGCCTCATTGAGTTCTTCACCCGACATAATAGCATTAAAGACATCCTCTGAGTCATCATAGGCAAGTGTTTCACTTTCTTGTTTACTCAGCGCCTTCGTAATTTCATCTTTTACGTCTTCGAGTGCTTTCTTTGTTGCTGCATTAATTTTCTCAACTTTTATAAGGTGCCATCCAAACTGAGTTTTGACTGGTGCACTTATTTCACCGGCTTTCATCGAAAACGCCTTGTCAGCAAAAGGCTTTACCATCTGCCCCCGGGGGAAAGTTCCAAGGCTTCCGCCGTTGCTTTTTGACGGGCCTTCAGAAAATTCCATGGCAAGCTGGGCAAAATCTTTTTTTCCTTCAGTGGCCATTTTATGAATGTCAAGCACACGGGTTCTTGCTTTTTCAATTGCTATTTCATCAGCACTTTCATCTGTTTTTATAAGAATATGTCGGGCCTCAACTGTTTTTTCAGTTTCATATTTTGAAAGATTGCTACCATAGTATGCTGAGATAGCATCAGCACTGATTGTAACTTTTTTTGAATAATCTCCCGGAATAAAGCTTAAATAGCTCACTTTCACCTGAGGGTTTGATTTATATTTTTCCTTGTTTTTTTCATAGTAAGCTTCAACCTCTTCTTTTGATGGTTTAACATCTTTGTGCGAAGATGGCTGGAAAAGGACATAATCGATACTGTTTTGGGTTTTTTCCCAGACAAACCATTCTCTGGCCTCTTTGTCCGTTGTCTGCACAGTATCCGTAATTAGCGCCCTTATTTTTGAATCAATAAGCTCTTCTTTCATTTTCAGTTCAAAGTAATCCGGTGACTGGCTGGCATACTTAAGTCTGTTTTTATAGGTAGCAGAATCGAATTCACCATCGATTTGGAACGCTTTTATTTTTTTAATATCATTGACAAGTTCTTCAGGCGAAATCGTTATGCTAAGCCTTTTTGCTTCCTGCATAATGAGTGTTTTATCAATCAGGGCTTCCAGTGCCTTCTCATTAATGCCCAGCATTTTAATTAAATCGTCATTCAAATTATTACCAAACTGTCGCCGATAATTATTAATAATATTTTCACGAACAAATCGGTATTCATCCATTGATATATCTGTTTTATTCACTGTTGCCGCAATATTCTGTTGTTTACTGTTACCGGGATCAATCCCGAAAAACATAAAAACAACAACAATAAGTGCAAGAAGAATTTTAATTATCCATGAACTGGCATTTTCGCGCATCAATCTAAGCATCAATTAACCTCTGTTTTTTTTTAAAAATTTTTATGCTAATAATTAAATATTATCATTTAATTTGTAAATAACCATACAGAGTTAAGAATTTATTTCTAAAGGTTTTTTTTGTCAATACTTTCCGCTAAAATAATTATTTTGCAGCGATACGGACAATCGCAGGAGACTGGATTAAATATAGCCCCCCCTGTCGATTAAAATCACCGGGACTTTTTATGAAAATTAACCTGTTGGGCCAGTCTCAAAACTGGAAAGAGCCTTTTATAAAAGGCTTTGAAACAAACCGCCTTATAATTCGACCAATGGAATCAATCGATATTACTTTAATTATTGATGCCATCGAGACATCGAACGAACTTTTGTTTGTAAAAGAGATTGATAGTCTATCTGAAATGGAAAAATGGCTGCAAAGCTGCATTCGCAGAAAGAGGACTATTGTGCTTGTCATATATCCTTTGGACGCGATAGGAGACAGGCACTATAAACCATCAGGGTTTTTAATGCTTGACAGGCGGTCCAAAAATGAAATTGAGCTTGGCGGACTGATAAAAAAAAATGCACAGAAAATGGGGTATGCGTCTGAAGTAGTGCTGGCTTTAATCTCATGTTTAAGACAAGAGACAGTGAATGCCTTAAGGTTGTATGCCGAAATCCGGAATGATAATAAAGCTGCAGAAAAAGTTCTGTCAAAATATGGGTTTAAAGAGGATCTCTCTGAAAAATCGGGGAATAGAAGGGCATTTTATCTGACAACGGGCACCCAGACGGATACCCGCTGCGTAAACCGTTAAAAAGCTACAAAGTCATCATCGTCCATCGGAATAACCTGACTTGGGACTACTTCGCTTGCACTCCGGTCCCGCCTTACCGGCATAGGGGGTTGCTGGAGGCTTAAAGGGGAGATTGTATTATTTTTCTTCTTTGACGCTGATTTATGCTTTTCTGAAGATCCCCCAACCATTCTGATCAACTCAGCCACGAAATCTTTCATCTGAAGTGCCTGTGCGCTCATTTCTTCTGAAGCAGAGGCCGATTCTTCTGCATTCGCTGCATTTTGCTGAGTAATCTTATCCATCTCAACAATTGCCTTATTGATCTGCTCAATGCCTTCGGCCTGTTCACTCGATGCAGCTGTAATTTCTGTTACAAGCTCACCAACCTTCGATGTCGATTCAGAGACCTCTACAAAGGCCTCATTTGTTTTACTGACAAGCTCACTACCTTCGTTGACCTTCTTTACAGTGCCCTCAATAAGATCTGCTGTATTTTTTGCAGCATCCGCTGCACGCATTGCGAGGTTTCTTACTTCATCTGCAACAACAGCAAAACCGGCACCGGCCTCTCCTGCTCTTGCGGCTTCAACAGCAGCGTTCAATGCCAGAAGGTTTGTTTGAAATGCTATTTCATCAATGGTCTTTATAATCTTCGATGTCTCCTCGCTTGCTTTTGATATCTCTCCCATTGATATGTTAAGATCGCGCATGGATTCATTCGCTTTTATAACTACGGAATTTGCATCTTTCATCAGGTTGTCAGCCTGTGACGCATTGTCTGCATTCTGTTTGGTCATTGATGACATCTCCTCAAGGGATGCAGATGTCTCTTCTATTGAAGCTGCCTGCTCAGAGGCACCCTCTGCCAGAGACTGACTGGCCCCTGACACCTGACCGGAGGCTGAGGCCACCTGATCCGAAGCATCACCCATTTGATATGATATTCGCTTCAACACCGAAGTTATCCCCCTTGCAATGATAACGGCAAGGATCATACTGAGAATAATACCAATAATGCCTAATACCGTTGAGTTTCTTTTCGTTTTCCGGGCAGAATCAAGCATTGCCACATCAGTCATTATGTTTTTTTCTGCTTCATCAGTCAGCTGATGCAACATATTTTGAACTTTTTTTAGCGCTGTCTCAGTTTTAGTAGCATATATCCGATTTGCTTCCCGTAACCCGTTAAGCATTTCAGATGCCTTGTTTTTTACCTTTATCAACTCGCTGTGTGTCTTTTTGTATGCAGATTGAACAACCGTATCAAAGTGGTCCTTTACATCGCTATTTACTGATATTAACCCATTTTCTGCTGCAATTGCAGCATTAAAACTGTCTGCCACCTGTTTAAGAGCCGGCAGCGTTTTTTCTGTATAAATATTTTCCGCTTCCTGCTTATTCCCTTTTGACAAGGCAGCCTCAATTTGTACAGCTGTTTCATGAAGATTATTATGAGGTGATTTTGTGGATTCAAGTGCGTCTTTTAGTTCTGGAAAATCCTTTGTCCAGTTTTGCGCCTGATCTGAAATAAGAAATTTACCAAATGAACATTGGGTCGGGTCTTTGATAACCCCTAATGATTTATAGCCTCCCATAATCCTGTTTGCGACAGTTGTAGACCACTGACGATGGGCCCCCAGATTTACCAGAAGCGCCTCAAGCAGCCCCGGATGTATCTGCTTATAGTTTTTTTGTATCTGAATAGCACTTTCGTGGAGTGTTTTATGCTCTGCTTTAAGTCTGCCTATCAGTACTCCCATCTCTGAATTGCTCTCTGAAGCCTTTTGGGCACCATCCCCGTACAACCATTTGCCCAGCCCACATTGAGTTGGATCAGTCGTAATATCGAGAGACTTTCTGTTATTGATAAAGAGATCGTTAATGGTTGCCATCCATTTAAGGTGATCTGATTCTTTTTCCGATAGAAATCCTGGAAGGGTCATATCAGCTTGTTGAAAAACCTGGCCTATTGCGATGGCTGATTCATGGAGATGCCTGTGGGGTGCTTCAATTTGCTTAAAAAGAGGCACAAGGTCAGGTACAAGATGCTCAGCAGACTTTCTTTGATCACTGTAGAGGAATTTACCAAAGCCGCATTTATGGTCATCTGTCTCGACATTCAATTCAGTAACGGTTTCATCCGTAAGAAGCTTATTAAGCCCCATCGTCCAGTTAAGATGATCGACTTCCCGCTGAACAAGGACACCTCTTAGTTTATTGCCATCAATAACCGACGATGCATTTTTGACAATACCACCGACACCTGTAAAATTCAAAACCGCAATAATAGCTATAATCAAAATTGTCGCAGTAAACCCCAGTGTAATTTTTTTGGGTATTGACATTTCATTCCAGTTCATAGGGATAGTCTCCAGTTATTTTTATAAATAAAAACTTTTTTTCTCTAAACCGGTGGTGGATTTTCAAGCACAGTTATTTCGTCGGCATTCAAGACCCTGTTAATATCAAGCAGTATCTTTACGCCACCTTCCATTTTAGCCATTCCCAGAATATATTCAGTATCCAGTTTTGTCCCAAATGCCGGGGTATCTTCGATTTCATCATTTTTTACATTTAATACCTCTGACACCGTATCAACCACGATACCAATCTGTACCGTGCTGCTTACCCCAGTGATTTCAACCACAATAATACAGGTTCGTTCAGTATAATCGATTGATTCCATCCCAAATCGCAGACGCAGATCAATCACAGGAATGACCTTACCTCTTAGATTAATGACGCCTTTTACAAATGCAGGCGTCTGAGGGACAGTTGTTATTGGCATCATCCCAATAATTTCCTTAATTTTAAGGATGCCGATACCGTATTCTTCGTCTGCCAGCGAAAACGTAAGATATTTCCCTTCCCTGTCTTCACTTTGTTGCGCAGCCTGTAACGCAGCAGCTGTTACATCAGACATAGTTGCCTCCCGTATACGTTCTAATTAATGGTTACCGGGTTTACCGGGTATGATTTGATTTTTTCATTTAAAATATGAGCCATTCACACCTGGCAGGCTAACGGTTTATCATTAACCGGGGTGACGGCTTGAATCTGAATCTGAATCTGTTTTATATTTATCTGGCTTCCGTGATTTTGAAATAAGTGTTCTGATTCGTGATTCAGCTCATAGCAGGAGTCAAAAGGGAAGCATTTACAGTATATTATTTATGATAGTTCTTTCGATTATATATAATTTTTTCAGACGGGTCAACAATGAATTCAAGCCTAAATTTTTTTTCTAACGCCCGATAAGGCCTGGCCTAAAGATCTGATTTGAAAGGTCAATCAGGTTTTAAGTATAATGCCTGACTGAAAATGATGTTTTACAGGACGCCCTGTTAATATCCGGCCGGGTTAAAAACGCCGACCGGAACAATTACAAACCGTTAAAAAGTTGCAGAATGAAGGGTTTTCTGGTTTTTCCGTCCGAGAATTGTAAACCTTTTTTTAACAGCCTGACTGCTCAAAGGGTTATGCCAACGCACCTCATACAATCCCCGCCCCTTTTTTTTGTTATCAAGACATTTAATCGCAATATCATATCCCTGATCATCCACAGCCCGCCCGTCTTCTTTAAGAACCGTCCAGTTAATACCATCATTACTTGTCTCGATTTTTACGAGGGCCTTATGGAGTTCTATTTCAGACGGTGGCAGCCCCAGCCATTTAAAACTCCAGTAGGCTTCTGATTTTTTTGTTTTCCCATTAAAAACAGGTGACATGTTTTTATATATTTCTCTGTTACCTTCAGTGGCATACTTTTTGGGATAATATTTTGCTTTCTTAAGTTGGAAATCCCATGTTTCAGGGAGGTCACTACCACTACCTGATTGAGCCATTTCGGTGGCAAGGCGATTAAGGTGTTCGGCTATAAAACGGCCTGTGTTCGGTCCATATAAGGTATGCCCGCCTTCATAATATTGAAGTGAATATTCTTCAGGTGTGGTTACATATCCAAAGTAACCGTTTGCACATCCCATAACAACTGACTTTGATACATTCTCAAGATTACTGTCCTTAGCCCGTTCTCCTATACGGCGACCGACTTCATTACATACCTCAAATGGTACGGCTGACAACAGAACGTTATCAATTTTAACTGTTTGCAGAAACAGGTTATGCGGAAATATTTTTTTCGGAATAACAAGTGGTTGAAAGATACCGCCGACAATTCTTTTTTCTGCCTGACACCCTCCCTTAAAAATCCATCTGGGCCAGCCTGGAGCAAATCCGGGAATATGCCTTAAAAAAGGTGTAGGCCTGTCATTGGCGCCACCAGTCAGCGCCATGCCAACAACCGGGCGCGGGCAGATTTCTACATTATTTATCGTGTTTTCTTTATACAGATCAATTTCGCGGGCCCTGAACATGATTGTCACATCATCCTTAAGAGTGTCTTCAAGCGAAACAAAAAGCCGGAAGGCTTCTTTTCCAATTATAACGCCCAGTCTCCGCATTTCAGCGTACCCTAATTTGACATCTTTAAAGTTGGGTGTGTTGTCACCATGTGCATAGTTTGTTGCTGCATGGACAACCTCGTACTTTATTCCATATTTTTCTTTTATCCCCCATTCAACTTCACGTTCAATATAGGCAAAGACATCACCATTATAAAGATTATCAGTGTCTCCGTTTTTCACATTCGGATGGAGGGAAAAATTGGAAAACGCGCCAACAGGTTTGTAAACGCCATCAGCATCCAGGCAGTCGACTCTGATCATAACCATTTCAGGGTTAACGGCTTCGGTCAGTGATGGCGGGGTTTCACTGGGAATATTATCATTTTTCAGATAAGCAGCCATGCTTCTGTTTCTTGTCGCTCCGTTAATATCCATCCAGCCTGTAGCAATTTTTGCAGGTCTTGCTTTTTTAAATGCCCGGATGACAGCACTCGCTATCTGTTGACTTGCAAACTCATAATAACTCTGTTCAAATCCTTTTTTATGTGAAGCGAACTGATTATAAAAAATATTGCTGAAGACATTGCCAGGTGCCGAATGGGTATGCGTTCCTGCCAGCAGAAGGGCACCAGACTCAATATCGGTCTGTTCTGCAATAAGCTCTGCTACTCTGTGATGAATAATTCTGGGCCCGGCAAGAAGATCACACTGAACAAGTGCCACAGATTTACCTGTTTTAGGCTTTATATAAATTGCCCTTGCCATCACTCGCGTCCTGACTCCTTCACCGCATTCAGCCATAAGCGAATGACCGGCCATTGGCATTCCGGGAGGCGGTGTGATATCAGTCCTGGCGACACCTGCAACAAGTGTTTTACTAACGTTTGAATGAGTTGGTATTTTATTCTGAATTGTTACCGTGATGTTTTTGGAACTGCATGAAACTGACAGAAATAATACGACTATCATCATTGTGAGCAAGCGACATTGGAAAAGGGTATTCATTTAAACCTCCTGATTAATCAACCAGAGTCTCAGGGCATAAAACACCGGTTCATCGATCCAAGCATAGTCCCGCCAATATAAAAACGTGACAAAAAATATTCGATAAACGGTATATTTATTGGTCAGGGCATAGAAATAAATATCCGGATTTTGTGATACGGTAACACATAAACGCCCCCTGATCAATAAATCAGGGGGATTATTTTTACGCATGTATTATAGAAAGGTTATATATTTATTACTGCAGCAATTTCTTCAGCAACTTTTCGGGCGGCCTCAGCAGGATTCTCAGCATCACGAATAGGCCTGCCGATAACGATATAGTCTGAACCATTTTGAATCGCCTCAGCAGGCGTTGTAATTCGTTTTTGATCATCCGTGTCGTCAATGGTCCATGCAGGCCTAATGCCCGGGGTTATGGCAAGAAAGCCCTTCCCGCATTCTTCTTTTATTTTTTTGACCTCAAGGCCGGAACAGATAACACCAGTACAACCTGCAGCCTTTGCCGTCTGTGCCTTTTTAATGACAAGGGCCTGAAGGTTGTTATGAAATTTTTCATCATATCCGGCATTTTTAATATCATCACTGCCGGTACTCGTAAGAACTGTTACGCCAAGAATCCCAGTCTTTCCGTTTGCCCCTGACACTGCCTCTTTAAGCATTTTAACTGAGTCACCACAGTGAACAGTCGCAAATTTCACCCCCAGTTCGCCGACAACAGTGGCTGCCCGCTTAACGGTTGCAGGAATATCATGAAGTTTTAAATCAAGAAAGACTTCTGCCGAACCAGTTTCATTTATATATTTAACAATATCCGGACCAGCACTTATAAACAACTCAAGCCCAACCTTAAAAATACCAACTTCATTTGCAAGAAGACTGACCAAATGCTTTGCTTCAGCAAATGTTGGAACATCGAGTGGAAAAATGATATAATCCTTAGCCTTTTTCATAAAACTCCTCCGGATAACTTTTTTTAAATTATAAAGGTATTTATTACACCACTTCAGCTGGTTCATAAAGCAAAATTTTTCACCCAGGAATGAAAATGATTGCACACCGAAACCACAAGTGATATTATTAGAAATCTCAGGGGTGTTACACACAGAACAACAGCCAATTCAATAAAACTGATATTTAATCATCACTATTAAAAACCGATAAATAATTACAAAGCTGATCATTATGCCTGACTATAAAACAATTCACGTCTCGGCCGGTAGTTTTATTATTGATTCCAAACAGCCATTAATTCTTGAGGCTTTTTTAAGCTCATGTGTCGGTGTTGCTCTCTATGATGCTGAACATGGCATTGGGGGTTTAGGCCACTTCCTTCTTCCGGAACCTGTCTCTTTAAATTCATCGACTGATTTAAAAAAATATGCATCTACAGGCTTGCCGTTACTTATTGATGAATTAAAAGGCATGGGCGCATCACCAGATAAGCTGAAGGCGACTATCGCTGGTGGCGCTTTTTCAGGGACCTTAAGCCAGCAGGATGTAAACCTGGATATTGGTGGCAGAACAGCAGGCATCGTCAGAAATATACTCTCTCAAAACAAAGTCCAGATTATCAATTCAGAAACGGGTGGATTTTTTTCAAGTAAAATGAGCTTTAACATGCTCACATGGAATGTCGGAGTCTCTTTATTTAACGACAGAGAGAATAATACAAATTATATGAATATACCTTTTACTCAGGAAGACATTGAAAAGAATTTTGAAAATATTCAGCCGATCCCCCAGGTCGCATTAAAAATTCTCAGGATGTTAAATGAAGATTGCGGCAGCCTTGATGATTTCTCCGTAGAGGTCAAAAAAGACCAGATAATAAGCGCACAAGTCCTCCAATTTTGCAACTCTGCGATCTTTGGTGGCAGGGGGAAAATCGATACTATTGGAGATGCTATTCTTATTATCGGACAGAATAACCTTGCTAAATTATTGACGACTATCGTCGCAAAACAGCTCTTTTCATCATCTGACAATGGCTATTCACAGGTGCAGGGAAGTCTCTATCATCACGCAATTGGCGTTGCCCTTCTCTCTGAAAAAATTGCAGAGAAAACAGGTAAAGTCCACTCATTTTCAGCATACACCTCAGGCCTTCTGCATGATATCGGCAAAGTCGCCCTCGATCAGTTTGTCGCTTCATCACTCCCTCTTTTTTACAGAGAGAGCATAAGCCTTCGAAATAAAAGCTCTATATATATTGAAAAAAAACACTTTAACACTGACCATACAGAAACCGGAAAAAAACTGGCCCGTCTATGGGAATTGCCGGAGACAATTATATCTGCCATCGAATATCACCATACCCCTGAAGACTGCCTTCACCACGCTGACCTTGTAAATATCACCTCACTTGCAAACCTCCTTCTTCACATGTTTAAAGCTGGTCCGGAGCTTGCGCGGGTTGATATGTCCAAACTCAATTATTTGTTATCCCACCTTGAAATGTCAATTACTGATTTCCCGGAACTTATCGATCTTATCCCCCTGAATATTTTAACGTCCAATCCAGAATCCGCGCTGTTGTAATGCCCGCTGTATCATAATTATGTTTCAATAATACCTGTGCCATGTTAATAAATGATGCAGGAATGTATTCTATGGATACCACGTCGTCAGCATTTTTTAAAATGGACGATTGGTCGTACAGGGAACCTTACAGATGATCAAAATTAACGGTTAAATATATGAGTATCAGTGAAAACCAGCAGATATTACTAAAAAAACTACCCGGGGTCGACTATATACTTGAGCTGATCAGAAAAGACAGTTCGTATGATAATGTCCCAAGGAGTGTGGTTACAGCGTCTATCAGAACGGTAATTGAAAACCTCAGAGAACAGGTACTTTCAGAGAGCCCACGCCTTATTGACGAGGATTTTCAGGATGACAGGATTTATACGAAAACAAGCGCTGAAATCATCAAACGAATGACCCTGAACCTAAGAAGAACCGTTAATGGTGCAGGTGTCGTCGTTCATACCAATTTGGGACGATCGTTGTTATCTGATGAAGCTATTCAGCATGTAACCGATATTGCAAAGCGATATTCCAATCTGGAATTCAACATTCAGACCGGAAAAAGAGGCCTGCGTTACAGTGCTGTAGAAGAGCTTATCTGTGAAATAAGTGGGGCTGAAGCCGCCCTTGTTGTAAACAATAATGCAGGCGCAGTCCTGCTCAGTCTGGATACCGTTGCAAAAAACAGGGAAGTAATCGTTTCACGTGGTGAGCTGGTCGAAATCGGAGGTTCTTTCAGAATTCCGGATGTAATGGCAAAAAGCGGCGGAATTCTAAAAGAAGTCGGAACAACAAACCGAACCCATTTAAAAGATTATGAAGCTGGCGTAACAGAAAATACCGGACTTCTGCTAAAGGTTCATACAAGCAATTACAGTGTAGTCGGGTTTACTGCAAGTGTCTCTCTTGAGGAGATGGTAAAGCTGGGCCGTAAATCCGGTATTCCGGTTATGGATGATCTCGGAAGCGGAACCTTTATCGATTTTTCAAAATACGGCTTACCGAAAGAGCCAACGGTTCAGGATTCTGTCAGTGCAGGTGTTGATATTGTTACATTCAGTGGCGACAAACTTCTGGGCGGTCCCCAGGCCGGTATCATCACGGGTAAAAAGAAATATATTGATGCCATAAAAAAAAATCCTCTAACACGAGCGCTGCGCGTAGACAAAATGACACTGGCAGCTCTTGAGAGTACATTGCGGTTGTACAGGGATGAAGAGAAGGCAGTACAACAGATACCAACCCTCAGGATGCTGACAATGAAAGTCGATACGACTCAAATTATTGCTGAGCGCATCGTCTCTGAACTGGAAACCCTGAATGACAGCAACGGGACAATTGACATCCGACTGCTTGATCTCTCTTCAAGAGCCGGCGGCGGATCGCTCCCCTTGCTTGACCTGCCAAGTAAATGTGTAGGAATCAGCATCGTGGGCATGTCGGCAAACAAAATAGAACGGCGGCTAAGACTCGGGGCACCGTCAATCATCGGTCGAATTGAAGATAACATCTTTATTATTGATCCACGAACCATTCAGGACGACGAGCCGGCTCTGATTAAGCGGGCTTTTGAAAAAATTTTAAAGGATAAAAATAATGAAAAAACGAATACTTGAAATACTTGATGATAGTTTGCATGTTAAAAAAACAGCCGTAAATGCAAATATAGATCTTATCATAAAAGCCGGCGAAATAATGGCTGACTGCCTGAAGGCGGATGGCAAAATTCTTATCTTCGGAAATGGTGGCAGTGCTGCGGATGCACAACATATTGCAGCCGAATTTGTAAACAGATTCCAGATTGAACGCCCCCCCCTTGCAGCAATTGCCCTTACGACAGACTCTTCAATCCTGACCAGCATAGGCAATGATTATAGTTTTGATGAAATTTTTTCCAAACAGGTCGCGGCTCTCGGCAATAAAAATGATATTGCCTGGGGTATCAGCACCAGTGGCAATTCAAAAAATGTGATCGCAGCCATGGACGTGGCAAAAGAAAAGGGGCTGACAACAATCGGCATGTCAGGTAAGGGTGGAAAACTTGCAGACATATCAGACCTTGTATTTAAAGTCGATTCTGATGTTACGGCAAGGATTCAGGAGACACATATTACAATCGGGCACATGCTGTGTGAAATAGTAGATACCATTTTATTTCCATAGCATCCGGATATGATCCATTGAGACTGTTTGCAGCTTTTCACTACTCTGCGTTTTTATTTTCTTCAGTGATATCAAAAAGTTCAAAATTCTCAGGTTGATTTTACAGCAACTAATGCTTATTATCCCCAATGTCGGAAAATAATCCGGAGTATAATTAACATTAAGAACCAATACGGAGTTTTTTTATATGCCAATATATGAATATAAATGCAATGGCTGTGATAGTTCATTTGAATACCTTGTTATCGCAGGAAAAGGGCCTGACAACTGCCCGGAATGCAAAGGTGATCAGTTCAAACGTCAGATGTCTGCCTGTGGTTTTATGAGTAAGGGGCCAGGCGGTGTAACGACTGCGACTGCAGCTTCAGGATCGTCATGCTCAGGTTGTGCAGCCTCAAGCTGTGCCGGGTGCGGTTGATCAGTTTAATTGTCTGACAAAAAACTGATTCAAAAATAGAGTAACTCTTTAATTAATGAATGTGAGAACAATGAAATCAGAAAGCGGAATAGTATATTTGGTAGGGGCTGGACCTGGAGACCCGGGGCTAATAACGGTAAAAGGACGTGAATGTATCGAGAAAGCCGATGTGCTGGTTTATGATTATCTTGCATCCCCACGATTCCTGTCACTTGCACGGGAAGATGCCGAAATTATCTATGTAGGGAAGAAAGGCGGAGATCACACACTGTCACAGGATGGGATCAATAGCCTGCTTGTCGAAAAAGCAAAGACCGGTGCAACAATAACACGGCTTAAAGGCGGAGACCCTTTTATATTCGGACGTGGCGGAGAAGAAGCCGAAGTACTTTTTGATAATGGTATTTCATTTGAAATAGTACCCGGAGTTACATCGGCTATTGCTGCACCCGCATATGCAGGCATTCCCCTTACACACAGAAAATTTACAGCAACGCTTTCCCTGGTGACGGGACACGAACGTCCGGATAAAGGGACTTCCAACATTGACTGGGAAGCTGTTTCAAAATCAGGAACCATTGTTTTTCTGATGGGCGTCAAAAATCTGCCAAATATTGTTGAACAGCTTATTAAATACGGAAAACCATCTGATATGCCTGTTGCTCTGGTTCGCTGGGGGACAACATTTAAACAACAGACTGTGATAGGAACACTTGAGACGATCGTTGACAATGTCAAAGAAGCAGGACTGAAATCGCCATCAATTATTGTTGTAGGCGAAGTCGTCACACTTCGTGATAAAATGAAATGGTTCGAGAGCAGGCCGCTGTTCGGCAAAAGAATTATCATTACCCGGGCAAGAAAACAGGCCAGCGATCTTGTAACGATGCTATCAGATCTCGGTGCAGACTGCATTGAGTCCCCATCCATAAAAGTCATTCCACCTGAGAATTACAAACCGATGGAAGAATCAATCGAATCGCTTTCAAAATACGACTGGATCGTTTTCACAAGCGTTAACGGCGTTGAGTACTTTTTTGAACGCCTTTTTTCAATGGGGTACGATGCACGAAAACTCCATACGATGAAAACAGCCTGCATCGGACCTGCGACTGCCGCAAAGCTTCGAAGTTATGGTTTAACCAGTGATATCATTCCTGAAAGCTACAGAGCTGAGTCTGTCGTTGAAGCATTTAAAAATGAAAATGTAAAAGATAAAAATATTCTTATTCCAAGAGCTGAAGAAGCACGCCCTGTTCTGCCTGTTGAACTGAAAAAATTGGGGGCACTGGTTCATGAAGTTGTCGCCTATCGAACTATTGCAGTTACTGAGAATACGGAACATCTTATTGAGCAGCTTCGCTCAGGAGACGTCGATGCGGTCACCTTTACAAGCTCCTCGACCGTCAAAAACTTTGCAGCAGTTCTACCCGAAAATGAAATAGAAACTATCATGAAAAATGTGAAAGTTGCCTGTATTGGCCCTATCACAGCTGAGACTGCGGCAAAACTCGGTTTTAAAACTGATATTTGTGCAGAATCCTATACAATTCCGGGACTGACAGAAGCTATTTTGAAGTATTATATGGCCTGAACTGCTGGTTAGTGGCAGTTTAAAGGCAGAACAGACTGGATATAACTTGAACAAAAATGAAACAACACAGTCTCTGCTAAGAGACAATTTTGGACGGCGTATCAATTATCTTCGCGTCTCAATTACAGATCGGTGTAATCTAAGATGCAGGTATTGCGTCTCACATACGCCCTCGCCAAAGTTGTCACACAATGAGATTCTCCGGTATGAAGAAATCCTTAAAATAATTAGAATCGGTGCCCATCACGGTATTTCGAAAGTAAGAATCACCGGGGGGGAACCACTCGCCAGAAAGGGCATTTACGACTTTATAGACAAACTAGTTTTAATACCGGGGCTTGATGATATTTCGCTCACAACAAATGGGGTTTTACTTGAGGATAATCTTCAAAGAATTCACAGGGCAGGCATAAAGCGCCTGAATATAAGCATCGACTCTTTAAAAAGGGATACATTCAGAGAAATCACCGGTTTTGATAAATTCGACGCTGTCTGGCGTGCTGTTCTTGCTGCTTTAAAAGCCGGTTTTTCCCCTGTGAAGATCAATGTCGTCGCTATTCCGGGTATAAATGATAATGAAATCATTGATTTTGCACGCTTAACCATGGAATACCCTCTCCAGATACGTTTTATTGAGTATATGCCCATTGGGAACCCTGACCTTTTAATTAAAAACCAGCTTTTAACCCCTGAAATCAAAAACCGTGTATCAAAAATCGGGACTCTGATACCCGTTGAAACGAAAAGCCATGATGGCCCGGCAAAACGTTTTAGATTCGATTCCGGTATTGGTGAAATCGGATTCATAAGCCCTGTAAGCAATCATTTTTGCAGCACATGCAATCGCCTTCGGCTTACGGCAAGCGGTAAACTCAGAGCCTGCCTACTGTCAGATAAATCCACAGATATTGCCGGTACGTTAAGAAGCGGAGGCTCAGATGAAGCACTTTATGAAAAATTTCTAAATGCTGTAAAACAAAAAGGCGAAAAGCATGATCTTAAAGAGTCTGCATCGCCAAAGCCTGCTGTTGAAGATCATATGTTTTCCATTGGGGGATAATCAGATTTTTAATAATACTATTGATAATCGTATGCAGAAACCATAGCAAGTATGATTTCTGCAGTGATTTAAGACTTATTTCATCTCTTTTTTAATTTATTTTTTGACTCCTCAGCCATTTCTGAAAGCTCACTGTCCGGTTTAATACGCATAACTTCGTCAAATGTTTTAGCCGCCATTTTATATTGCTTTCCTGCTACATACGCATTTGCAAGGTCATAGTGCAATTGTTGAAATTTAGGTGCTTTGATGGCAGCTTTTTTTAGATATTTTATTGCAAGCTTAGGTTTATCCGCGGCATAATATGTAAGACCTGTCCCCCTTAAAGCAAGAACAAACCCCCGTTGCAGTTTCAAGGATTTCTTGAAATAATGTAACGCTTTTTTATAATCCTTTTTATTATAGTATGCCCAGCCAAGATTATACATCGGATAGTGAGGGGTGGCATATAATAAATCTGAACTTAATTCTTCAAAAACCTTAATGGCAGCATCCCATTCACCACGAAGCAGATAGGTTGATCCTAAATTGTTCTTTCCCGGAGCAAAGCCGGGATCCAGTGCAATAGATTTCTTAAAGTGTTTAACTGCAAGATCATACTTCTCTTTTGCCACATAGACTTTACCGAGGTCATCCTGAAGCAGGTAATCGTCAGGATACAAGGCTTCAGCCTCAAGAAAATATTTAAGCGCTCTTGAAAAGCTTCCCTTTGCCAAATGAGCCTCACCAACCCCTCTGACAACGCGCTGTTTTTTTATGCGTTTCTGCGTGGATGATACACATGAAGGCAATGTTGAAACAATTAGTACGAAGGATAAAACAACGAATATAAACCTTTTTGTCATTATGTGCCTTATATTAAATTAAAATTCATAACAATACATAAAACAGTCAATCAATGTCAATATATAATAAATATCAAACAATTAAGTCTTTCAAGGTAGTATCAGTTCAACCCCATACCAATGACAAGCCCAACAGCAAGTCCAAGAGCAATAAAGATTGACCCTACCACAATACCGACGGCAATATTACCGCTCTCTAACTGGGAATGCGTATCAAACGGCGTTATACGATCAAACAGTTTAAAACCGATTCCCATAAATAAAAGCGTTGCTATTGCACCGGCAGTTGCATACACAAAATTCATCAATGTAATATTCAGCATATCCATTATTTCAATACTCCCTTAATGGTTTTAATTTTTTCCACATATCCAATTGTTTCCCTACTGTGTTTTCCGGTAATCAGCGGCAGGGTTTTTTCTATTGAGTTCCAGCGATTTGGATCCAGACCCATTTTTACAGCTTTTTTCTGAGCTTTTATAATATTACCTTTCCCTGCATTATACGCTCCCATGGTAAAATCTACCCGATCCTGAAATGGCCTCTCTGCCTGCCAAAGGTTCCAGATTGATCTGTCATACCATATACCCGCTGCAATATTCCAGCGAGGCTGTTCACGTGTGCCTTTAATTGTCGGATTTTTTCGCAGAATTTCATCAAATGTTTTCGGCATAATCTGCATCACCCCTTTTGCGCCTACATGAGATTTTGCATTTGCTTTTAACCTGGATTCTGCAACGGCCTGTGCTTTAAATATCTGCCAGTCCATCCCCGGTCCAAAAAACCGTTTAGAGTATTTTGAAAAATAATTATCAAACTTGCTGACGCGATTATACCGCTCGAATGAAAAAGCAGATTCAACACTTGCAAACATAAACATAAGACAAATAAATATTTTTAACTTCATTTTTATGGTAATCTCCTGAATATAAATCAGATTGTTTTTTATAACGTATTATTATAATAGAGTCGAGCCTAATATATATATTTTTTCTCGATAAATTGATAAATAATATAAAACAATCAAGACTCAGGATCAGTTAAAAATGAAACTTTTACAACATGAAAAATTATCACCGCCATCACCCTGCCATTATATCAAAGGGAAAAACTGGCGTTTCCGATATTTTTTTGCCTGTAATCTCGACGAGGATGAACTTGAGGAGTTCTTATCCAGAGGCTGGCGAAAATTCGGATACTATTATTTCCGACCCGATTGCGAAGAATGCTGCAAATGCATTCCAATTAGAATAAAAGCAAACGATTTTAAACCCTCAAAAAGCCATAAACGCATCCTAAAAAAAAGCAACGAACTTTCTGTGCACTATGGTCCTTTAATTTATTCAGAACAGCTGTTTGAATTATACAAAAAACACTCCCGGGTACGTTTCAATCAGGAGAAGTCAGATGAGGATGAATTTATATCAAGTTTCTTTGCCCGGTCCTGCCCCTCATTTTTGTCAGAATACTATTATAACAACAGGCTAATTGGTGCCGGATTTCTTGATAAATGCAGACGCGGGCTGAGCAGTGTCTATTATATTTTTGACACCGACTACAGTTCATTCAGCCCGGGAACATTCAGTATACTTTCAGAAATCAATCATGCAGCTGAGCTTAATCTAAGCTACTATTATCTGGGGTACTATATTGAAGAGTGTTCAAGCATGGCTTACAAAGGCCGTTTTTTGCCATATGAACTTTACAATTGGGATAACGATACCTGGGCTACACCGGAAACACTCATCAACGCAGATATATAATTTAAACTACCCCTGATAGGCGTCAAGTGCTTTATGTAAAGTTTTAACAGCAAGCTGAATGCAATGATGCTTTTTTTCCGGAATACTTTGAAGCTTTTTGAAAATATCACCATCATTCAGATTTTGCGCAAAGGCAATATCTTTACCGGTAATAATATCAACTGCAGCCATTGCTGCAGAAATTGCACCGGCACAACCCATAACTTCATATTTTGCTTCTTTGATTATGTCACCATCAAAAACGAGGTATATTGTCATTGTGTCACCACATGACCCAATATATTCTGCTGTCTGATCAGCATTCGGAATAGACCCCATGTGAGGTTTTTCAATATAGTATTTTGCAGCAATCTCTGAGTAACCTGTTTTTTGAAGAGATGTTATCATATCTCCTGCAACACTCTGCGTTTTTTCCTGTATTTGCTCCATCTTTATTCTCCATATGGCGGACAAAGCCAGCCATTTAAAATAAAATAGTATTATTAAAAATTGCTAATTTAATATGTAAATCTTCTGATGTCAAGAAGACGGTTATTTTATCGTTTCACTATTAGGTCGAAACTGCAGGACTCGTTAATAACGCAGGAATTCATTGAAAAAATAGCCACAGTTTAAAAAACTGTGTAGACCCGTTTCCAAGGATGTGATATTATAGCAGAATAAAAAAATAAGCTAGGAGCAACCTAAATGAAAGAAATCAAAAAGAAATGTACAGAATGCGAATCAATCAACATTGCTAAACCGACAAAAGGTCTGGGGGGCATTGCAACCTGGGAGGTTCAATGTGAACAATGCGGCACTGAGACACAGGGTTTCAGACTTCCTGAAGAATGTATACCCGGGGAACCTTTCGCAGATACAGCTGTTTTTGATTAATCATGATCAAGGCATTAAATAATTGTTATTAATGCCCTGAACTGACTATTTACCCGTTACTTTATTTCGCAGAATAGTCGAGCTTTTAAATGTAACAACTCTTCTTTGATCAAGCATCAGCTCATCACCCGTAGCAGGATTACGCCCTTTTCGAGCTGATTTTTCCTTTACGCAAAATTTCCCAAAACCAGAGATAAGTACATCATCCCCAACTTCAAGAGAATCTTTCAATATTTCCAGCATTGTTTCAAATATTTCAGAGGATCTGACTTTCGAGTACCCGAGAGTGTCCGTCAGCATTTCAATAATGTTTGCTTTTGTAAGAGTCATAACGTTCTTTCTTTACCAGTATTATTCAGGTTAATTCAACATAAACGAAAAGAACTAAATACTTATATAGAGCCAAAGTGTCAAGAATTTTAAGACAGATTATTGTTTTTATTTACCGGGTACATTTGCAGAAGGCCATTCAAGCCTTCATAGATGCTATCTCAGATTTAAGGACCCTTGCCATACTCCCGGCAGACTGGTAGCGTTTATCCGGGCTTTTTTGCAATGATTTATTGATGATTCTTTCTGCGCTCGCAGGAAGGTCCGGCCGAACAGAACGTATTGACGTATGCTTAACACTTGTAATCTGATATCCGAGGCTGGAAAGATCCGCGCCCTTAAACGGCAGCTTGCCCGTAAGCAGCTGATACATTGTTACACCCAAACTAAAAATGTCGGCACGGCCATCAATTTCCTTCCCCTTAAGTTGTTCCGGAGACATAAAGGACGGGCTTCCGAGTATAATTCCAGGTCTTGTTGTTGTATTATCAGCAATTCTTGCAATACCAAAATCTGTGATCACTATAGTCTCTTTGGACTTATCATAAATTATATTTGCAGGCTTTATATCACGGTGAATAATGTTCTGTTTATGCGCATAGTCCAGAGCATCTGCTGCCTGGTATATTATCTCAAAAACCTCTGTAACCGGAAGAAGCGAATCCTCTCTTGCACAGCTGCTTAAAGTCAATCCATCAACAAAATCCATTGCAATATAAGCAAGATCCTGTTCTTCTCCTGCATCATAAATCGTGACAATATTTGGATGGGTGAGACGCCCGGCTGCTTTTGCTTCCCGAAAAAACCGATCTTTGACTTCTTCAAAACGGCCTTCAAAAGTACGTGTAAAATCCATAGTCTTTATCGCAATTTTTCTACCAATTTTTGGATCAGTGCCGAGATAAACAATTCCCATTGCACCCCGACCTAATTCTTTTTCGATTTCATAGCGACCTAAAACAGGCCTGCTGAGTCCGGTTGTACCAATTTGTAATGTACCGCCATCTGAGAATGCATTTGCCGACGTTCTCCCAAAAATCATATTTGAAAGTCTATCCGCTCTTTCTCTAACATCATTATACCCGGGCTTGATCTGACCAATATAATTAAACACAGAACATGCAGGATCGTATTGCCTTTTCTGCTCCAGCGATATCCCCAGTTTATATAAAAGCTCTATTACTCTGTCCTCAGCCCTGCACTCCTTTAATGACTCAAATGCCTGATCATACCGATTCTGTTCATATTGAAAAAGACCAAGTTTGAAAAATGCTGATTCTGTTTTTAACTGAAGGTGGTCAACCTTCTTTTTACGATTTAGGGAGAACGTCATCAATATATGTCCAAAAAACAGATATAAAACCGGGAGCGTAAACTGAAACCAAAGGTCTTTAACAAGATGCATTCCAAATAAACCGACAATGAGGACAAAAATAAAGAATACGGAAACAAGAAACGAAACAGACGGCCTTAAGTTTGGTAAAAGAAGAATAAGGTAAAGAAAAAATACAATTATCAGTATTTTTTCAAGCCAGAATGCATTCACAGGCGTATGGGATACTGAGCCCGTTTCAATACACATTAATGTCCTTATTGCTGATTCCATGATGGCATCATTTTGGCCCCCGATAAATACGACTGAATTCTTAAATATTTTTGTATTTTTTAAACGGGATGCCTGAGTCAACGTAAATGACTTTATCTTATTATCTGCAACAGATACATATCGAGGCCTTATATAACCAGACAAGTCAGTAGGCAAAAAAGAAAAACCGAACCAGACCCCTTTCCCGGGTTCCCACACGGGTTTATCCTTTAATATTTCAGCATAAATCAATGTGCATACATCCGGCACAAAACGATTCCCTGACTTCCAGACTAACGGCCAAAAACCATCTCTTTTTTTATCAATAACCGGAGAAATCACCATGGCATTTACAGATGTCTTAAAGGCTGTTTCCGCAATTTGATGTGGGCGCGCAGACATTGGCAATTTATCTGCTGCATATGTGACAAATTCATTTTTAACACCCAGGTAATCATTTAAACTTAACCTTTCCAATGAAATTTGATTTTGCCGGTCCTCTATCTGCACCGGCAAAATTATTTTTAGCCCGGATTTTTTGACTGCGGTCATAAACATCTTAACCTGACCTTTTTCAGCCAGCCTGATCAATTTATTTCTTTCTTTTTTGGAGAGCGATTTGTTTATTACATCATAGCCAGAAATTCGTTCATGAATGTTTTTTATATACTTATTATCAGTTGTGTCAGGATAACTATCAATAAATAAAGCTGATACCAGCGGTTTGTTCTTTGCTAAAGTTTTAAGAATTATCGAAAATTCATCCAGATTAACAGGGGCATTTTTCAACAGATCCATTTCTTGAGGTGTAAGCTGTATTTTAACAATATTTTTTTTATACTTATTTTGTTTTTTTAGACCTGAAGATACAGAAAAAAGGCTATTATCAATACTTTTGTAGAAAGGTATACTACTATTTAATAATAGTATCAGAAATGCAGCGCCACAAAGAAAGGATCTAATACCCGGGACCCATATTTTAGATAAACCGGTTTTTTTTTCTTTTTTCTTATGATGGCCAGTCTGTTGGGATTTTATTACGTCAGTATCATCGTTCTCGTTCATACCTGTATTTCCTGATTTTTTTATCTATTAAAATACTTTAGTTAAAATAGCAGATTTCACACCATATTCTCAATGATAAATATTGTCAAAAAATTTTTACAGTCTGTTTTTACGAGAGGAATACTATCAAAAATGAAGAGACGGGCGCAAAATTAAATTTTGCACCCGTTTAAATCTTAATTAGCTGCAGGGATAATGACGACATCAATTCTTCGGTTTTTAGCCTGACCAGCCTTTGTCTCATTGCTGGCAACCGGTTTTGTTTCACCATAGCCTATTGAACTGACTTTATCAGGATCAATTGAAGCGTTCGCAAGAATGTATTGCCTTACGGCTTCAGCTCGTTGCTCTGACAACTTCTGGTTTAATGCATCACGACCAATTGCATCCGTATGACCTTCAATAACAACTTCACAATTTTTAAATTTGTTAAATGATCGACGAACCTTAGTCAACAAACCAAAAAACTGGGGTTGAATAACAGCTTTTCCACTTGGAAAATTCAACCCATAAAGTCTGATTATAAAGTTGTCACCATCCATTAAAACCTTACCTTCATTGTGGGAAAATGACGCACGAATGCCTCTGATTTTTTTCTTTTTCTCAAGTTGCTTTCGTTTTTGAAGTTTTAGCTCTTCTTCAACCTTAGTCCTTTCCTGCCTGAGTTTTTCCCGGGAACTGCTCATCTCTGCCACCTGAATTTTCAGGCTGCCAATAGTATCTTTCAATGAAGCAATCTTACGTTCATCCTGATTAGCTTTCATTTTCTGTTTTTGAATTTCAGCAACAAGTGATCTTTCGACTTTTTTAAACCCCTGATCGAATCGTGCTTCTACGCCTAATTCTACAGCTATCTTCGTAATCGAATTTTCTGCTTCAATCTGAAGATACTCAAACTCATGATCGGATTCTTTCATCTGCCGGATATGGTGGTGAATATATTTCGCATGCTTGGTCTCATAAAGGGCTTTTTTAACAAGCTCTCCGGCATTCGAATTACTGTACCGTTGCTGATTAAGCTGCACCTCAGCTTTTTTTACCAATGCCTGAGCCCTGGCAAATGTTTTTTTTGCATTATTTCTCTTGCCTAGCGCTTTTAATGCCTTAATATCTTTTCGAACGGTTTTCAAATAACCGGTCTTTATGGTTTCAAGCTCTGCATTTCTGTATAAATCTTCTGCCTTCTTCGCGTACAATCTTGATTTATCCAGGTCACCCTTTTCATATCTGATTATCGCTTTTTTAAAAAAAATTTCAGCTTGCTTCCACTTCTCATATTCGGATTTGATTGCATCAACCCTGTTTGCGTCATCCCGTGCCTTTGCCTGTTTTTTAAAAAAACCACTGGCATGCCCAGCTGTTTCACTCGCCTTATTCAAAAACTCTATCGCTTTCACAATTCTTTTTTCTGATGCTTTAGGATTTCCTTTATCAAAATACTTCTCTGCATCCTTATAATATTCACTACCCTCTGAAAAAGCTCCAGGTGCGTACAATTCGGCCTGTACAACTTCAGCATCTTTAAGAGCCATGTTTGCTTCTTTAAAAAATGCCTTTTTACCACCACTCCACGAACCAGAGGATGCATACAACTGAGTCAGCCCAGCTGAACAGACAAAAAACATCGTTATTGAAAGCATTAACATCAACTTTTTCATAATTTTCCCTCGCACCTGTTTCAATAATTCTTTAAAAAACAAAACAACGTATTCAGTTGCAGCCACAGAAGCGCTACTGAATTTTTCGTTCATTTCAACCGTTAACATTGATTATTAAGATACATAATTAAATCAGACCTAACACAAGTTTAGCCCTTTTTAAACAGTTTTATTTCAATAATTCAATTCAAAACAAAAAAGGCATGAATTAAAACTCATGCCTTCCGGATCCTGATAACATTTTTTTTTGATTTTAAAAAATTATTGTTTTAACTGCAGCGCTTGCCATTTCCATAAAGGGTTGTGGAAAAAGACCTATTGCAAGGATTGCAATAACAAAAAGAACGCCAAGGCAATACGTAGGTACACCCAGTGTAATTCTATCAATTTCATCGTCACAATTGATATAGGCAGCTCTTACCATTCTTAAGTAGTAGTAAGCTGCAATACCGGCATTGATGACCGCAAGGATAACAATAGCATATAATGATTTTTGAATAGCACCGGTAAATATCATGAATTTTCCCATAAAACCGACAGTTGGCGGCATTCCGGCCATACCAAAAGCTGCAACAGCCAGAACCAGAGCTAACAAAGGCGATCTTTTATAAAGTCCTTTCAAACCTTCCAGTGATACATTTTCACCATTTTCAGACACATTATAAATAACGTAAAAACAAGCCAGATTCATTAGCATATAACCACCTATATAATAGACAGCCGCTTTATAACCGAGCTCGTTGGCGCAGAGAACTGCGACCATTACATATCCTGCATGCGCGATACTTGAGTAGGCAAGAAGTCTCTTTAAATCGTCCTGTACCAATGCAGATAAATTTCCAATTGTCATTGAAAGAACAGCCAGTACTGCCAGTATCCAGGTAACCTGACTAAGATCAAATCCTGCCAGTGAAACAAGCCTTAGAAGAAGGGCTACAGCGCCAACTTTTGGAAGCGTCGCAATAAATGAAGTCGTCTCATTTGCAGCGCCCTCATAGACATCAGGTGCCCAGAAATGCATTGGAAACATGGCCAGTTTATAGAAAAAGCTTCCGAGCATCATAACCAGCCCGATAATAATAATCGGCTGAGTTTGAACAAGTGGTGGCAGAACTGTTTGCAGGTCTTTAAGATATGTTGTATGTGCCATACCGAAAATATAGCTCATACCATACAATGAGATACCGGTTGAAATTGCACCGAACATCACGTATTTTATGCCAGCCTCCATCTCTCTTTTGTACCCGTCCTGAAACCTGAAAGGAATTATCACATAAAGAGCAAAGGATGAAATTTCAAGGCTGATGACAATCGTCAGGAGTTCGACCGAGCTGACGAGAAAAACAAGTCCTAAAACACTCAATGTCAGAAACATATAATATTCAGCAGACAACTCTTTTGTTATGCCTTTCAGACCGGCACCTAATGCTATAACAACAGCAAGTCCAAGTGTCAGGATAATCTTGAATATCTGGGAGAATGTATCAACCTTGTATGCATCAAAAAAGAGGTCGCCTGAAGCACTATACGCTGCGACTGAAATCATAAATACAACAACAGCCTGGACCAGGGCAACTCTTTGTACAAACGAAGATGTTGGTTTTCCAAGTGATAAAAAGAAAAAAACCAGTGCCATCGATATCAATGCGAGTTCCGGTAAAAATAAAGACATATTCTTAGATCCCTTAAATCAAACTTCTTTCAATGACAGGTGAGATAGTCACCCGTACCGTTTTATGTAATAACCCACTTCGTTTTTCTTATACTAAAGAAACACAAGGTATTCTTTTTAAACTTAATGCCCACTACCATGCGATTTTGCAGGCGCATGACTATTCTTATTAACCGGAGCATGTTCTTTCGCAGCAGCGTGAGCATCTGCAGGAGCATGCTGTTTTGCTAACTCTACCTGCTCAACCAGATGATCTACACTGACATCCATTACATTTAATATAGGCTTCGGATTAAGGCCAATCCAGAAAACAAAAAATGTAAGGAATAACATTGTAACCAACTCTCTTGGGTTCAGATCTTTCATCGCATGCGCGTCATCGTCATCATGGTGATGACCATGACCATCGGATTCTGCCCAAACCATTTTCTGTACAAGCCGTAGCATATATGCGGCAGCTAAAATCGCTCCTAAAATTGAAACAGCGCCTGCGATTTTATATTTTTTAAATGTAGCCAGAAGAACAAGGAATTCGCCTACGAATCCGTTCGTTCCCGGAAATCCGAATGAAGCCAGTGAAAAAATAACAAGAAATGTCACATACAAAGGCATCCTCGATCCAAGAGCTGAGTTATCAGAAATTTCACGACTATGTGTTCTTTCATAAATAATACCGATCAGAATAAAGAGTCCGCCTGTGGTGACGCCATGATTGAGCATCTGCATCATGGCACCCTTAATCCCGATATCACTCAGAAGAAATATACCCATAGTAACGAAACCCATATGGCCAACACTCGAATAAGCAATCAGCTTTTTAATATCAGATTGTCCAAGCGCCAGATAACCGCCGATGACAATTGAAACGGCAGAAAAGATGATCAGATACGGCATGCATTCCATTGTAGCATTCGGCAGTATTGGCAGACAGAACCTTAAAAAACCGTACCCGCCCATTTTCAACAGTACACTGGCCAGTATTACACTACCAGCAACCGGTGCTTCAACATGCGCTGCCGGAAGCCAGGTATGAAATGGGAACATTGGAATTTTAATGGCGAAAGCCAGTGTGAAGGCTATAAAAATCCACATCTGAAAAGTAAGTGAATACGGTATTTCCGGATTCATCAACATTGGAATAAAAAAGGTACCTGTTTTAACATAAAGGGCTGCAATGGAAACAAGTATAAAAACACTACCTAAAAGCGTATAAAGAAAAAACTTTATTGATGCATAATCTCTACGTTGACCACCCCAGACCGCAATAAGCAGAAACATTGGAACGAGCATTGCTTCCCAGAAAATAAAGAACATGACCATGTTCAGGCTTATAAACACGCCAATCATAAACGCTTCCATAAGAAGCATCACAACCATAAATTCTCTAAAACGATCTTGTATATATGTCCACGAACAGAGCACACATAGCGGCATAACCAGTGTTGTCAACAGAACAAGCAGAACACTGATGCCATCGACGCCTATAACATAGTTCAGATCAAGAAAGCCGAACCATTCGCTATTTACCGCAAACTGATACTTTGCCGTTGTATAATCCCAGTTAAAGAATAACGGCAGCGACAATGCTGCTGTAACAAGGGAAACAACCAGAGCCCATGCTTTAATAAGACCATCATTTTTCAGGAAAAGGGTAACTGCTGCCCCCACGAGAGGGACAATCAGTAATGCAGACAAAATATCGTAATTCAGTGTATTAAGTATTAAATATTCTTCTCTCATATGTTCACAATATTCCTAAATGTGGACCTTAAAATTTAAGCACAACAACTATTAAGACAATAAATATAATTGCAACAGCAGCACCTATGTATTGCTGTATTTTACCTGTCTCAAGTCGGCGAAGCTGATCACCACCATCGACAACCGATTTTGCCGACCCGTCAATAACCCAGTCAATCCCTTCTTTATCAAACCATGAGAACATTTTTGCCAGGGCCATGGTAAATGCAAGCCCGACATTTTTCCAAACATTGTCAGCAAATTCATTCACAGCAGTGACAGGTTTCATAGCAAACCACATAAATGCCCGGGCACCCTTTCTGTAAAACCAGTCAAGGTCAAGACTCATATACGGCTTCGGCTTCAGGTATTTGTGCAGCAGGTAAAAACCGAAAGCGGTAAAACCGAGAAGCTGAAATGTTTCGGACAGATGATAGGACGTATAAGGATGGTATTCAGCGGCTTCAGGCAACATTGCATAGAGCCAGTCGTAACCGAAATATCCGAATATACCATTTTTAAAACCAAGAATGATACAGAAGAAAGCGGCAATTGCCATGCCGAGGTTCATATTCCATGGTGCGTCCTTACACTCAATATCTGATTTTTCCTTTCCGCCGAACCAGATAAAATAAGGGAGTTTGATACCAACAGATAGAAAGGTACCGACAGCAGCAAGCAGAAGAAGAATCATAAGGCCAACCCGATGTGCTTCACCAGCGCCGGCTATGATCATCGATTTACTGATAAACCCACTTGTTAGCGGAAATCCTGAGATGGCAATCCCGCCAATCACTGTAAAGAAAAGTGCAATCGGCATTTTACCATAAAGCCCACCGAGTTCGGTCAGCTTACTTCGACCTGTCATCTCCAGGACAGCACCAACACCCATAAAGAGAAGTGCTTTATAAAGGATATGGGCATATGCATGTGCGCAGGCACCGTTTACAGCAAGGGCCGTACCGATACCGATACCACAAACCATATAACCGACCTGACTGACAATATGATAGGCAAGTATTCGTCTTGCATCATTTTCAATTATCGCGTACCCAACACCATAGAGCGTCATAATCGCACCCATAATGGCAAGGACTTCGTATCCGGCAAACCCTCTTGCAAGTACATAAACAGCTGTTTTTGTTGTAAAAGCGCACATAAAAACTGCACCGGTAACCGTTGCTTCAGGATAGGCATCAGGAAGCCATGCATGAATCGGAGGAACAGCTGCGTTCAACATAAATCCGATCATAATAAGGTAATCGGCCATTGATGCACCTTCAGCGGCGATATGCTCAAATGCCATGCCTTCCATACCGACATTCTGATATCTGAGAAAAATTCCGGCAAGAAGAATCAACCCGCCGGCGGTATGCACAAGAAGGTATCTGTAACCGGCTTCGATGGATCTTTTTTTCTTTCTGTACCAGATCAGAAATGTTGACGCAAACGCCATCAATTCCCAAAAAATAAAAAGCGTCAGGTAGTCACCACAAAGCGTGGTTCCAAGAGAACCTGCAACATAAAACCAGCCAGCCATATGCTGTCCGCTTTCATTTATATGGAGACTATAAATAGTTCCGATCAGCGCCATGATCGTAAATACGTTTAAAAATATAAAAGAAAGTTTATCAACCCGCCCAAAAACAATATCGAATCCAAGATAGTTTGTTTTTCCAAAACTTTCAGGCAATGCATAGATCTGAATAATAGCAACCACAGGAATAACAATCAGCAGAATTTTCTGTAGACTGATATGAACCCGTTTAGCAATCGGAAGTAGCAAGGCACCAATAATAAAAAGCGCTGCCGGATGCATAAAAATCGTATTACTTATCATAATAACCCTCATCCTGCTTCAGCCAGTTATTGTAAAGGCCTTTGCAGACCACACTCATTCCAAGACAGGCAAAAGC
>JQIA01000103.1_pt1 | contig 37630 bp, 34 predicted proteins | sample 811431 | NCBI WGS metagenome assembly JQIA01 (sample SAMN02998118, study PRJNA258478) | marine sediment metagenome | biome: marine; feature: seafloor; material: sediment; isolation source: oil-polluted sediment collected from 3 locations (0.5 km, 0.7 km and 0.9 km)... | place: USA: Gulf of Mexico ...
CTTTAAAGTCGTATCGATTCCAAAGAATCGAGTTAAATATATTCTTACTCCTGAAGGTGCTGCAGAAAAAACCAGACTGACATATAACTACATAAAATATTCATATGGTCTGTATAAAACATCACATTCAAAAATTCAGGATATTTTTAATAAACTCGCGATTGATGGTGTCAGGTCCGTTTATTTTTATGGGGCAACCGATATTGCAGAAATAGCAAATATTTCACTAAAAGGTACGGAGATTCATCTTACTGGTATTGTTGATGATAAAAAAGAGGGTGAGATTTTTTTAGGTTATGAAGTCGGCTCAATCGGTAACTTGAAATTAGACGAAAATGAAAAAATAATTATAACAGCGAACGATTTGTCTTTATCTACCTCAGAGACACTAACAAACGCTGGTGTATTAGAGAACCAGATAGTTACTTTTGATAATTACTAAATACTCCCCAATGGAAAATTGAACGTTAGATTAAACATCAAAAAAAGATATTAATCAGGAACAAGGCTATGAAATTTCCATACGGCGCAGGCGTTTTTGGAAAACCTGTACAGGTGTCGGATGACAGATCATATTGAGAATGGCTTCGATAATGGTATTCTTTTTGTCGCCTATAAGGAAAAAGGTTGGATCGGTAGGGATATTCTAAAATAATGCAAACTTAAAAATGTCCATGCAGATAAAAAGGGTCTTGTTGATTTTGTAAAAGCAATACCGACAAAACCTAAAATGATAAAACTGGCTCATGGTGAAGTCAAAGCACAAAAAACTTTGAATTAGCTAATAATATTTCAGAGCTATACAGTTATTTTAATAAATATTTTGATTGAAATACGATACAAAAAAAGACAAATATTTTTTTAAAATAAAAAAAATAGAATAGCAATGTAGGAAAAAAGTGGAAAACAAAAATATACTTGTAACGGGCGGTGCAGGATTTATCGGCTCAAATTTTATCAAACTGGCATTAGGTAAAAATGTTCATTGGAATATTGTAAATTTCGATACTCTTACATATGCGGGAAACATAAATAATCTCAGCGATATTGAAGATAATGAGAGATATGCTTTTGTGCGTGGTGATATAAGAGATGCAACACTCATAAGTGGACTTTATGCCAAATATAAATTTGACGGGGTTTTTCATTTTGCTGCTGAGTCCCATGTTGATCGTTCAATTTTAAATCCTGAGGCGTTTCTTGATACAAATATTATTGGTACTTTTAAATTAATTGACGAGAGTTTAAAGTTTTGGAAAACCAATGGAGAGTCACCTGATTTTAGATTTTTACATGTATCAACTGATGAGGTATATGGCAGCTTAGGGGCTGAAGGAGCTTTTACTGAAAAAACACCCTATGATCCCTCAAGCCCATATTCAGCTTCAAAAGCAGCATCTGATCATATAGTCAGAGCATATAACCGGACATATGGCCTGCCAACGCTTATAACTAACTGCTCAAATAACTATGGCCCATACCAGTTTCCTGAAAAACTGATTCCTCTTATGATTTTAAATATCAGAGATGAAAAACCGCTCCCGGTCTATGGGGATGGATTAAATGTTCGTGACTGGTTATATGTTGCCGATCATTGTGAGGCTTTGATAGAAGTATTTGATAAAGGAATTACAGGCGAAACATATAACGTTGGTGGTGGTGTTGAACAGACAAATATTGAAATAGTTAATACTATCTGCGATCTTGTGGATTCCCGTCTTGGCCGAACAGAATCAAGCCGGAAATTAATTACATTTGTAGAAGACAGATTAGGCCATGATAAACGTTACGCGATTGATTCGACAAAAATTGAAGCAGAGATTGGTTGGAAGGCAAAATATACCCTGGAAAAAGCACTTGCACAAACAGTTGACTGGTATTTAGAGAATATCGACTGGGTTGAATCAGTGAAAAGTGGAGAATACCGTAACTGGATTGAGAATAATTATCAAAACAGGCAGTAAGGGTATATTGAATTTTTGTTAAAACATCAATTTGTGCTAAATAGGGGAAGTTGTATGAAAGGAATAATACTTGCTGGCGGGTCTGGAACAAGACTCTACCCTGTAACACTTGCAGTCAGTAAACAGCTAATACCGGTTTATGACAAGCCGATGATTTATTATCCACTCTCGGTGCTAATGCTGTCAGGTATAAAAGAAATTTTAATAATTTCCACCCCGGAGGATTTACCTCGTTTTAAACATCTGTTTGGCGATGGATCCCAATGGGGGCTATCTTTTGAGTACGCAGAACAGCTACAGCCAGAGGGGCTTCCACAGGCATTTACGATTGGTGAAGATTTTATTGGTGATGATAACGTTAGCCTTATTCTTGGAGATAACCTCTTTTACGGCCAAGGCCTTGTTGAAAAAATACAGAAAGCGGCAAAGCTAAAAACCGGCGCAACAATATTCGGGTACTGGGTCAACGACCCTGAGAGATATGGGGTTATAAATTTTGACAAAAATGGACTTATTCGGGATATCGAAGAAAAACCCTTAAGGGCAAAATCAAATTATGCTATTACAGGGCTTTATTATTTCGATAATGATGTAATTAAAATTGCAAAGAATTTAAAACCATCATCTCGTGGTGAGACTGAAATTACAGATGTCATTAAAAACTATCTTAAAGAAGAGATGCTTACGGTCGAAAAAATGGGACGTGGCATAGCATGGCTTGATACCGGAACTCATGATTCGCTAATTCAGGCTTCAAGCTTTATTGAAACAGTTGAAAAAAGGCAGGGATTAAAAGTAGCCTGCATCGAAGAAATCGCATACCGTATGGGTTATATTGATGAAACTCAGGTGAAAAAACTTGCTGAGCCTTTGTTGAAAAATAACTATGGGCAGTATTTAATGCGAATGCTCGAGCAAGGCTATGTTTTATGAATATAGTCGATTCAAATCTTAAAGCCCTTAAAATAATTGAACCGACTGTTTTTAACGATGAAAGGGTTTTATATGGAAACCTTTTGGGGTGAAATATTTAGAAAATCAGTTTATGATGTAACATTTGTTCAGAAAATTCACAGTAATCCCATTTTTCAGGAATCATGATAAACTCAATTTAATGGGCGTTAAAGATGCTAAAATGACGAAATATGCAAGCCAATTAAAATATCATTTATGAACTAAATTGCCGGTTTTTGTGAAATCCTTGATGTTGAGAAAGTTAGAAAAGGAATTGGTTCGGACAGTAGAATTGGGTATTCATTTATATATCCTGAATGTGGTTTGTCTATTCGGGAATTGGTGAAAATTGATAGAGAATCAATACTATAAATAATTTCTGCTAATCATTAATATAAAGATAAGAAGCCGAAAGAGCCTGTTGCAAATTTCGGTTATACTGTTGCTCAACAAATAAAGATATCAACAAATTACAAGACCAATAGGGTGTTATAATGGGAAATGCATTAGCTGAAAAAAATATTACCTGGTTTAATGGATCTGTTACCCGAAAGGATCGTGAAAAAAATCATGGGCATAAAGGATTTGCCATATGGTTTACAGGTTTATCAGCATCTGGGAAATCAACAATATCTCATTGTCTTGAAAAACTACTTCATGATTTAGGTTGTTCTACATATGTTTTTGATGGGGATAACGTACGCCATGGGTTGTGTGGGGATCTTGGGTTTTCACGAGAAGATAGAGAGGAAAATATCCGTCGAATAGGTGAGATGGTAAATCTTTTTATTGATGCTGGAACAGTAGCAATAACTGCTTTTATTTCTCCATATAAAAAAGAAAGAGATCGGGTGAGAGCTATCGTCGGAGATGATAGATTTATTGAGGTCTTTGTAGATTGCCCTATCAAGGTTTGTATTGAGAGGGACCCTAAAGGGATATATGCAAAGGCAATTTCAGGTGAGGTTGAATGTTTTACAGGGATTTCATCACCCTATGAAAAACCCCACAACCCTGATTTAATAATAAAATCTAATGAAGAAGATATTAGCAACTCCGTTGGAAAAATTATAGAGCTATTGGTCGAAACTGGTTTAATTAACGGAGCATTGATTAAGGCATAAGGTGGTCTTTATGCCAGAATTTGCACGTTCAAAGAAGAAAATGTTTGCAATTATACCAGGCAACTCGGCTTTAACGATAACAAAATAAATGAAAGTCAAAAAATATGAATTTAAAAAAAAGTAAAGTATTGGTTACCGGTGCTGATGGTTTTATTGGTTCCCATCTTGTCGAAGAACTTGTTCGAATGGGGATAGATGTGAAGGCTTTTGTCCTTTACAACTCCTTTAACTCATGGGGTTGGTTGGATTCTGTAGATTCGCATGTAAAGAAAAATATTGAAGTATTTTCCGGGGATATACGTGATCCGTATGGAGTAAAAACTGCTATGAAAGGTTGTGATGTTGTGATTCACCTCGCCGCATTAATTGCAATCCCATATTCATACCACTCTCCTGATACATATGTTGATACAAATATTAAAGGTACATTGAACATCGTGCAGGCCGCAAAGGAATTAGGGATCAGTAAGGTAGTTCATACATCAACAAGTGAGGTTTATGGTACTGCTATGTTTGTGCCTATTACAGAAGATCATCCCCTGCAGGGACAGTCACCCTATTCAGCTTCTAAAATAGGTGCTGATCAGATCGCAATGTCTTTCTATAATTCTTTTGATACTCCGGTTTCTATTATTCGTCCCTTTAACACATACGGACCACGTCAGTCAGCAAGGGCGGTGATTCCCACGATTATTACCCAGATAGCAAATGGGAAGCAACAGATTAAGTTAGGTAGTCTTAGTCCGACGAGGGATTTTAATTATGTTGAGGATACGGTTCGTGGGTTTATAGCTGTTGCAGAATCAGATCGATCGATTGGGGAAGTCATCAATGTCGGTAGTAATTTCGAAGTTTCAATTGGTGACACTGTTAAGTTAATTGCAGAAGTGATGGATTCAAGAATTGAGATAGTGGAAGATGGTCAGCGGTTGCGCCCTGATAAAAGTGAAGTTGAAAGATTATGGGCCGATAACGCAAAGGCAAAATTAAATGCGAATTGGGAACCTCGATATAGCGGTCTGGAAGGATTTAAACGAGGCCTTGAAAAGACCGCAACCTGGTTTCTTAATCCAGAAAATTTAACAAGATATAAGTCAGATTTATATAATATATAGGGTGTTAAATAGAATTTTTATTAAATAATTTTTTGTTTTTCTACAATTTAATTAAATGTGAGGGATTATCGTATGGATAAAACACATAGAGATTTTTTAAATATTATTGGCAATACACACAAAACAGCTGAAGGATTTCTTGATAAGAAGTGGAATGAATATTATCAAAAAAGTTATGTAAATGTAGTCGCCCGAATGGTTAAGGACGAAAATAGAAATAGTATTTTTGATGTTGGAACATCTTACGGACACTGGATGCCTGACTTTAGGAAGATGGGGTTTAAGAATATTTATGGCGTTGAACTTTCAAAAGAACGGGCGTTAGTTGCTGAAAAATGCGGTTACGAGAAAGTGTACAATTGTGATGCAGCAGCTGTTCCCCATCCTGACAATTCGATTGATATTGCAGTCTCTAATGACGTGTTTGTTCATATTCTTCAACTGGACGATAAAATAAATGTTATGAATGAAGTTTATCGAATGTTGAAACCCGGTGGTTGTTTTATTTTGAATCATACAATGTCAAAACCGTATAATTTTGATGAATATTTTATAAGAAAGTATACATCTTATTTGAGTCTTGATAAATTTACAAAGATAATCACTGAAAATACGGATTTTCTTATCGAGGATTTTAAACCAACATATTATGCGTTGAAACCGGATGGTAATAAAATTATGAATAGCATATGTTGGCGATTAGCGTATCTACCAGGTTTTGTCTCAGGTATGAAAACCAGGGATCTTTTTTATTCCAAAAACAAAACTATCGAATACGCAGATACTGTCTATGTGAAATTAAGAAAGAAAGCATAGCTGTTAGTTGGAACCGGTTGTTATCTACAGTCGTTTACAATAAAAAAACTCAGATGGAACGATTTCCGTCATACACCAATACCCAGGCGATAGGAAAAATCGTTGTGACAGTAGATTCAGGATTTATGAATAAAATTAAGTATAGAAGACATAAAAGTTAGGGTAAAAAAAGCAATTAAAGGGTGGCATGGAATTAAATTATATCAATCAATATAAAAAGAGTATTGACGTAGTTTCCCCCGGAAGCTTTCAAGGTTTGGCTATCGAATTGGGGAGTTGTGTTTCCGAAACGTTAACATATTGCATGAGTGATGAATTTCTTGAAATAATTAATCAAAATAATCGTATCTCATCAGTCATTATTGACAAAAATGTCTATCAGAGCTTTAGCGGTGGTCAAAAACTTCGCGGCAATCTGGGTGTTGCAATTTCAGACAATGCCCGGGAAGACTTTTTTAGGTTTCATAATTTTTTGGCAAGGAATACTGCGTTTTACGCAAGTGACAGCGGTTATGTCATAGGCAAAAAATGTTCAATAAGCGAAAAAGCCAGTGTTTCAAAAGTTAATGTTCAAATTGGGGATAGTGTTGTTATAGAGGACTTTGTTAAAATATGCTCGAATGTAACGATAGGGGATAACACAGTGATTCGAGCTGGTTCAATTATAGGAAATGAAGGATTTCAGTTTTTGGCATGTGAGGGGGGAATACTTCAGGTTGATCATGTGGGGGGTGTTTGTATTGGTAAAAATGTAGAAATTCAGTCAAATTGTTGTGTTGATAGGCATATATTTAATGATGTATCTATAATTGGTGACGAGACCAAGATGGATAATTTCGTTCATATTGGGCATGGTTCAAAAGTTGGCGAAAGGTGCCGATTGGCTGCTAAAGTAATGGTTTCTGGGAGTACGGCCATTGGTAACGATGTCTTTATAGGTCCAGGTTCCTCGATATCAAGTTTACTGCGTATCGGAGATAACGCCTTTGTTACAATAGGTTCTGTTGTAACAACAAATGTCGAAAATGGTGAGAGGGTGTCAGGGAATTTTGCAATAGGCCATGAGCGTTTTATTGATCATATAAAATCAATCCGGTGACGGATTATAGCCATTGATTAAATGTATCATTTGAACATATATAAAAAATTTAACTCTAATGATAAAGAGAAACTATTATGAAAGCAATTATTCTCGCCGGGGGGTTGGGCACAAGGCTTAGGCCTTTTACACAAATTCTTCCTAAACCAATGCTTCCTGTCGGAGATCGTTCGATCCTCGAAATTCAAATTGAGCATCTCAAAAAATTTGGTGTGGATGAGGTTATTTTTGCGGCCAATTACAAATCGGATCTTTTACAAAACTATTTTGGGAATGGTCAACGGGTAGGTATGAAATTGACTTATAGTATCGAAGATAAACGATTGGGTACAGCGGGACCCTTGTCTTTGATTAAAGATAATCTTTCAGAGCCTTTTATTGTTATGAACGGTGATATATTGACGAATATTGATTTTAATAAAGCTTATGATTATCATTGCTCGAAAAGTTCTATTCTTACGGTTATTTCTAAAGAGGTGACATTCCCCCTGAGTTACGGAAATCTAAAGATCAAAGGGGACCTGATTGTGGAAATTCAAGAGAAACCTGATATCAAGGTGGATATCTGTTCAGGCCTTTATGTAATGTCACCTGGGATTTTTGATCATATTCCCTACAATGAAGCTTATGGTATGGATCAATTGATGCAGGCACTGATTGCGAAGAATATTCCGGTATATCGATACCAGATGGAAGAGTACTGGTTGGATATCGGCCGGATGGAGGATTATGAACAAGCTCAAAAAGATTACTCACAGGTTTTTGAAAACTGATGGATACATACTACAAAGGTAAGAAAATTCTTATTTGTGGCGGTGCCGGGTTTATTGGATCTCATATGGTTGACGCATTTGTTCGCTTAAACGCAGACGTTACGGTGGTTGATCCATGTTTTCCTGCGGCAGGTGGACATGAAAGCTATTTAGCCGGATCTGCCTCACATGTTAAATGGGTTAAAGAGCCCATTCAGGAGTTTACCTCGCTTGATGCTGTGCTGTCATGCAGTGATGTTGTGATTGATGCAATGGGGTTTACACGTCACCATGAAGGTATGGAAAATCCTGGACTCGATTTTGAACTTAATTATCTCCCGCATTTGACATTGATTCAGGCATTGAATCGTTTTCCCAAACCTGCTATCTATTTGGGGTCCAGAGGGCAGTATGGGAAATTGCAGGGTTCCGTGAACGAAGATTACCCTCAGATTCCTAACGATCCGCAAGGTATTCATAAGTCTGCTGCGGAATCGATGTTTCGAATTTATTCGAAGAAATTCAACTGGCCATGTTTATCTTTTCGTATTGGGAATTGCTTTGGACCAAGGCAACCTTTATCAGGAAGAGATGTTGGATTGATCTCAGGTTTTATTCGCTCTATTCTTCTCGATGAAGTCGTAGAAATTTATGGAGAAGAAGGTCGGTGCAGAAATTTAATTTATATAGATGACCTAGTTGATATAATGATGATGGTTATTCCTCAGGTGGCTACCGGCTTTAAATCTTTGAATATTATGGGAGAACCAATAGTGCTTAAGTCTGTTCTGGATCATCTCATTTCTCAAACCGGTACTGGAAACTATGTTTTCATGCCCTTTCCCGAAGAGATTGCGGCATTGGATCCTGGACAGGCTGTGATCTCCAATGAAGAAATGTGTCAATATATCAATGATTATCAATACTCTTCATTGGAACATGCTCTTAATGAAACAATAAATTATTCAAAAATGGTGTTAAAAAATGATATGGCGCTGTGACCTTCAACCTCAGGCAGAAGAATATATGGAGCAACTTTTGATGGTAACCGAAGAGGTTTTATCCTCGGGTAGATATTTGTTGTCTGAAAAAATTAAAACATTTGAAAAACAGTTTTCTGAATATTCAGGAATCAGGCATTGTGTCGCAGTTGCCAGCGGTACGGACGCTTTAATTCTTTCTCTCAGGGTGCTGGGGGTGAAAAATGGGGATGAAGTGATTACAACTCCATTTACAGCAATCCCAACAGTTTCAGCCATTGTTGCCACAGGTGCCAGGCCTGTATTTGTCGATATTAACCCTGAAACTTATCTCATTGATACCTCAAAGGTCAATGACGTTATAACCGATAAAACTAAAACAATCGTGCCTGTCCATCTTTTTACTCAGATGGTTGATATTGAGAAAATGAAGGCTAATCTGCCACGTTCAATTCCCATTATTGAGGATGCTGCACAGGCTTCAGGGTGCTCTTTAAATGGGAAAATGGCTGGTTTTTACGGGGATTTGGCAGCTTGCAGTTTTTACCCTACCAAAAATTTAGGAGGGTATGGCGATAGTGGGGCTGTTTTGACAAATAATTCGGAATATGATCATAAGCTTAGATTACTTCAAAATTATGGAAAAGAATCTCCCGATAATATTGAAATTAATGGGACGAACAGTCGAATGGACGAACTTCAGGCAGCTTTTTTATCATTAAAGCTGAAAGATCTGGAAGTTCAGAATCAAAGGCGTCGAAAAATTGCTGGTTTGTATAAGGATGGATTAGAAAATCTTCCCGTTGTTTTACCTGCAATTCAGCCCGGTGCTGTTCCGAATTACCACATATATTCGGTTCAGGTGCCGGATCGCCGTGATTTACTAAAGGCTTATTTACAGGACAACAATGTTCAGACCGATATCTTTTATCCTTTTCCCCATGCTTATCATCCTGCGTATCAGTATTTGGGATATGCAAAAGGAGATTTCCCTATTGCAGAGAATGTCGGATTGAATATATTGGCGCTTCCAATGTACCCCGAATTAAAAAAGACTGATGTTGAAAAAATTATTGATCTGATCCGAAAATTTTATGCATAAATCAACTCAAGGATGATGCCTGGTTTGAGTGCTTAACAGGACAGTTTTGCTTCTTGAAGGATGTTTAAGGGCATTGGTTACTCATAAAATAAGTATTCTTGAGTTTTTACTTTATAGTAGTTTGGCAGGTTATAGTTAATATAATGAAAATTGCAATTTTAGGAAATTTGGTTGGAGTCGCAAATGAGGTTGTTATCGGTTTACGCCAATCTGGAATTCAAGCTGATCTTTTCATTTTTCATTCTGAAAAGCACAATACTTTTACTGATCGTACTGGTCAGGAAGAACTCAAGCCTGATTGGATTTATTACATCGACTCTGAGCCCTTACCCTGTGACTCTTTGTTGGGAAAGCTTAAGCATCAACTGAGAAACGCGTTTCACAAAGTTCTTATTGTAAAGCAGTTATTGAAATATGATATTATTCATTCCTATACAGGTTCTTTAAATTTTTCGGTGTTGTCCTACCTGCTGTTTGTTCTCTATAAAAAAAAACCATATCTGGCCTTCGCAACGGGAAGTGATATCCGTGAAGTTGCCCAATTTGAAACTGGATGGCGCGGGTTCTTGATGAGGCAGTTTTTTAAAAGAGCGTCACAGGCATTTCTTCTCAATGCTGATATGGTCGCTTTTAAGGACAACCTTGGTCTCAATCAAGGGGAATTTTTCCCTTTTATCATTAATGAAGAGAAACACGATAGTTTAGATGTTTTCAGAGAGGACGCCCATAAAACGAAATTGTTATGCTTTATGATGTCAAATTTGGATTTCGGATCGACTGATTCGTCAAGGAATCGCAATTCCATGAAATTTAATGATAAGGTATTTTATGCCTTATCAGAATATATTAAGAACGACACGAATATTCATTTGATAGCATTGGACAGGGGGCCGGATAGAGAGATTGCAAAGCAACTTGTTGCAAAGCTGAAATTAGAGCAATTTGTCACATTTCATCCACCTATGTCCGAATTGGAAAGAATCCGGCATTTGAATATGGCTGATGTTGTTTTGGATCAGTTTAATATCGGAGCCTTTGGACTCGGATCTTTAGAAGCCCTCTCTGTTGGTAAACCCCTGGTGACCTATTTTAACAAGGATTATCTTGCAGATTCCTACGTCGATGAATTACCGATTTTGAATGCAGAAACAGTTGAAGAAATATGTGAAAGTCTTCAGAGTCTCAGGGATGAACAGGTTAGAAAAAAAGTTTCGAAAAATTCCAGAGCTTGGCTAATTAAGCATCATTCCAGAGGTGCTGTCATTGATAAACTGTTATCGTATTACAAAAATGAAATAGAACTTTGATATTTTGGATAAAAGATAAATGGCAATAAAAATAATAAGTAATGAATTACCTTTTATGATGTCGTGGGATGAGTATTGTTACAAGGCCGGGGGGGAAACAAATCTTCTTCAAAGCAGATACTGGGCAACTGTTAACAAGGATTTGAACAAGACGTCTTCTTACTTATCTATAGTAGAAAAAGGCAATAAGGTTATGGGGCAGGCCTTGTTTTTGAAACACTGGTTGTCTTTTCGAAATCATATATTTGTGAACGCTCCTTTCTCATCTATTGTGTGCAGTGATGGGCCCATAATCATTGATTCGGAACAAAATGTTGGAATTTTAGAATCAATGATCCGCTCAGGGCTTACTATAGCAAGGAGATCCTTTTCAAGGGATATTACGTTTATTCCATCACATACCTCTACGTTTATGAGTGGTGAAGCGGTTTCTTCTATATATAAGAGCTATGGGTTTAGGGTCAAAAAATGGGGGACGTACCTTATTGACTTAAAACAAACGGAAGACGCTCTTTTCATGAGTTTTAAAGGCTCGGCACGAAAATCTGTAAAGAAGTGCAGGAAACTCGGACTTCGAGTCGTTAAAATGAAATCCTATGATGAATTTAGGAAAATATATTGGAACGCTTATAAAGAATCTGAAATGGCTTTTGGGAGAAAGGTGAAACCCTGTTCAGAGATACTCTGGAAAGAAGATAAAAAAAAATACTACCATTATTATATCGTTGAAGATTCAGAAAACAATATTTTATCCTGCCTCGGCATGTATTGTTTTAACGGGGTCGCTACAGAAATAGCATCTGCTATTTCGCCCATGGCTTATGCGAAGAAGATTCCTGCACAGGATCTGATTCATTGGGAAATGATGCTTGCGGCTAAGGCAATAGGGTGCCGGGCCTTTGATTTGGCCGGAGTGAATCCAACGCCAGAAAATCAAAAGGAACTTGGTATCCGTCGGTTTAAAGAAAAATGGGGCGGTGCGTATGTAGAATATAACATATATACAAGAGATTTTATGCCCTGGTTGAGTAAAGGTATTTATACCCTATCACGATTGAAACGCAGATTAATATTTTGAAGGTCTGGTAGATTGAAATGGATCTGTTTCGTTACGCAAGCCAATTGTTTGAATTAAAGTAACAGCGAATAACCCGATATGTCAGATTTACAGAAATATATGAAAAATTCACGGATCATTATGATCAGTGAAGTTGTCATTAAAATCAAAGGGCTTGTTCTTATCCCATTTATTACAAAGCTTTTTGGCGCATTCAGCTATGGACTTTGGGCCCAATTTGAAATTATTCAAAGTTTGATTACCCCAATCATAATCATGGGGCTTGATTCAGCTTCCGTTCTGTTTTTATCAGGAAAATCAAAAAAAGAGATCGCGGGTGCATTTTATGCGATTATGATATATGTTCTGTGTGTGGCTTTTCTGATAGGGGGAGGAATTATTATTTTATCCTCGCATATTGCCACTCTGTTTTTTGGAGGTGAAAAATACACACGATTTGTACTGTTGAGTGTCCCTGCTATTATGCTGGGAGTCATTCTTGTTCTAATAAAATGCTATTGCCGCGTCTTAAATGAGGTCAGGGTCTTTTCTGTGATGAGGGTTGTTGAGTCATTGCTTCCCTTAATCCCACTGGCAGCAGTATTGATGTTGCAACTGGACTTATTTATTCTGGTTGCAACACAGATTGGAAGTATGATGATAGTTGCTTCCATTTTTATCGTCATTTTCATGAAAAAGATGCCGTTCCGAAAACCTGATTTTTCCGTACTACCTGGATTTTTAAAATATGGTGTTAGCGTAATGCCAGCAGGGTATGCCATGTGGGTATTGAATGCATCGGATAGGTTATTGATTGCAAGAATGTGCGATATCGATGCGCTGGGTATCTATTCGGCAGCCTATAGCTTAGGGTATATGGTGATTCCTTTTTTTGTCATGCCTTTTCGTTTGATGTACCCCGTAAAATCAGCTGAATTATATAATCAGAATGACCTAAGATCGATAGAGATTCTTCATCGGGTGATGATGCGGCAAATCTTATTTTTTGTTATTCCTTCAATCGCTGGGCTGAGTTTGTTAGGAGAGCCTATTATGAGGATATTTACGACCCCGGAATTTATTCTGGGGGGTAAGTTGATTCCATATATCACGGTTGGATATTTATTTCATATTATGTCTTCGAATTTTTCAGTAAACCTTGGCTTAATTCAAAAATCATATTTAAGTACAATGAATATTATATTTTGTTCAATCGGGAACCTCGTATTAAATTATTTGTTCATACCGAAATGGGGTATTAGAGGGGCTGCCCTGGCAACGACAATAGCATTTTTAAGCCAATTCATTATTGAAATGGTAGTCTCAAATAAATTAACGGAAATTAAATTGTCAATTGACTACATCTCTTTTGTAAAAACGGGAATATCTACAATAGTTATGTCTCTGTTTATCATATTTATTGGCGCTGGCAGAGTGATAAACATCAGTACCTTGATATTTCTTATAGTAGGCTCGATAATCATTTATCTGTTTTCACAGTTTTGTATAAAATATTTCAATGAAAATGAGGTCAGATATATTACTCAAAAGTTTCTTAATAAAAAGATGTTATGATCATAACAAAATAATAAAAAAAAACGGTTTAAGCGATGAATTATAAAAGAACACCAGATGCAATTTTAATTGGCTATAAGAAGGTGGCTACTACCTCATTAAGGAATATGTTTTCACTTCATCCTGAAATAAATTGGTCCAGAAAGGCCCATTATTTCATATCGGCCGAATTTGATGAGATGGATAGTGAAAAGTATTTAAGCCAATTTGAAAATGAAGTTACACCATGTTTCATAGATATGTTTGAAGGTTTATCGATCGGAATGATTCACTCCCAGAAAAATGTTCAGGACAGATTGGATTTTGTTCCTGGGGAATCATTTGAAAATTATCATATTGAACCAAATCCATCAGAAGTTGCCTTTCGGATAAAAAAGGTGATACCAGACGCAAAAATTATAATAATGATACGGAATCAGGAAGATTGGTTAAGATCATACTACCTACATCATATAAATGATTGCCCCGAATATAAAAGGGGCTTTACAGATTTTCTAAACACTATCGAAGGGAAAAGTGCCTTAAATGCAGGCCTGTATAACTATCATATTGAGTCGTATTTCAAGCTGTTTGGTAAAGAAAATGTTCATGTAATCCTGATTGAAAAATTAAAAACAGAACAGGAAAAAACAATGCGGTGTCTTTGTGAATTTTTGAATATTTCTTTTCACCCTGTCACTGGAGATTCTGTGCAAAAGAATAAGGGTAGAGGAACTATGAACGGGAACCTTGTTCGGCTTTTATCCGGGTTTGGCATCTCAGATAGGTTTATTGCCAAAGTGAGGCCCGCATTGGAGCCGTTAAGGGGCTATGCCATGCGAAATAGTTATTTTCAAAAAATTATAAACAAAGATGTTATTAACAAGAGTGAAAAGTATATGATAAATTCGTTTTATTCTGCGAGTAACTTTCATACATCAAAGCTCTTGGGTGTTAACCTGAAAAAGTTCGGATATCCCTTATGAATGATAGTAATAGATACATGCATATTGAAAGAATTCTTCAGGAGCATGGAAAGAAGGCTTCTAAAGTGCTGGAAATAGGATGCGGTGGTGCACCTTACCGAGGAGTCTTCCAGAATTATATCGGCAGTGATCTGTTAAGTACTTCATACTCAGGCAAAGATAAAATCGATGTCTTCTGTGATGGCCAGGTGCTACCGTTTAAATCCGACTCTTTTGATCTTGTCTTTATGGTTGCTTGTTTTTACCAGATCCCAGATTCAAAAAGAGTTCTTGAGGAGTGCCGACGAGTTCTTAATGAGGGGGGTGAGTTGTTGCTCTTTGATTATAACTATGCAACGACAAAAAAGTTGAAAAGGTTAGAAGGAAATGGTGTAAATAAAAATCATGTTTGGTCCCCGCTGAAATTGGTTTCTGTGGTAAAGCAAATGGGTTTCAACAGCTGTATTGTTTATGATTGTTTTGAAGATTCCGCTAACCCGATCAAAAAAATATGTTTAAAATTTAAAATTTTAAAGTATTTGTTATTTTTTCTTAAACAAATTCTTCTTTTGGAAGGTTGGAATGTTGTTCGAGGAATCAAAAAAGCGCAATGTATTTAAAAATTAGGTTCATTGTCGGTGAGTACGGCGGGCTTTCTGTTTTTTAGTTTTTGAACTGCACTTAAATAAATATTTCTGAATGGAGAAAATCGCTCCTTCTGTTAAAAAGGTTACAACATATGAAACGATTGTTGTTGATATTAGATATTGATCTGCATGTTATTGCTGCAAAAGGTGAGGTTGTTAAAAGGTATTATAACCCTTGCAACTATTTTGATGAAATAATGATTTTGAGTTTGCAGAATGAAACATATCCTCAAGCAATATATACTCTTATTGGAGATTGTAAACTTACTTATGCCTTTGTCGGTAAACCATCGTTTTTAAAAACCCTTGGATACAGGGATAATCTGATTACATCATGGCTTGAAAAAGGGTTGCACCATGCCGAAAAATTTTCTCCCGATGTTATCCGAATTTACAGCAATGGATTAAACGGAATAATGGGGTTGTATTTGAAGCGTAAGCTTAATCTGCCACTCATTTGTTCAACACATGATGTTGAAGATCGGTGTTATGAGCAAACCATTAAATGCAACCCTATCTATACTGAAATTGGTCTTAAAGTTAGAATGATGGACTTTGTCACCCGTCACCGGAAACAAGCTGTTTTAAAGGCTGTTGATACAAATATTGTTGTGTATGAATCTGTTGCCGATTATGTTCACCGCATGCAGGGAAAAAATATTCAGATAATATACAATAATGTAAGCGAGGATATTCCTGTAAAAACATCCTATTCTCTCAAAGAAAAACCAAAAATTTTAAATATTGGGCGGCAAACATTGGGTATTAAAGAACCTTCAAATATCATTAAAGCCATGGATCATGTCACTGCAATACTTGATATCATTGGTGAAGGGGATTGCCACGAGATGCTTGTGAATTTGGCTAAAAACAATAATGATGTTAGGTTTTATCCCTTTCGTCCAAATCATGAACTAATTGAGGCTTTTAAAGAGTACGATCTTTTGGTTTATCGTTTTCTCAACTGGGAAATAGCAAAAACTGTGATAGAGGCACTTCTTTCAGGCATACCCGTAATTATTAACAGAAAAAAAGATTTTCCCGTAAAAGAGTTTGAGAATAGTGATTTTGTTTATTTGGTTGATGATACGCCTCAATCATGGGCGAATGGCATTAATGAGTTGTTGAGTGATAACGAAAAAAGAGAAAAACTGGGACGGACCGGAAGAGAATATGCGCTGGAGTTTTTCTCTCCAGAGCAAATGGAGAGCAAGCATATGCATGTTTACGATAATATTCTGTCAACATAAATTATAAACAGTGCTTGTTTATTTATCGGATAACATACTTTTTTTACAGAAATTTTAGTCGGGCAATATAGGTGAAACGATGCGAAATACACATTCAGATGAGATTCAGCAAGGGCAGAGATTCCAGTTCGGTGCCAATTGGAAAGCATTTCTCTCAACAATAAATGAAGAACGAATTCACGAAGCAGAGGAGTCTTTAAAGAAGATGCTTGGTGTCGATATTCTTGTAGGTAAAAAATTTTTAGATATTGGTTCAGGTAGCGGTCTCTTCAGTCTTGCTGCAAAACGATTGGGGGCTTCTGTGCACTCATTCGATTTTGATCCTCAATCTGTTGCATGTACCAGAGAGTTGAAACGGCGATTTTTCAATGGTGATAATGGCTGGTGTATTGAAGAGGGCTCGGTTTTGGATGAGCGGTACATGGCATCTTTGGGTGTGTTTGATATTGTCTATTCATGGGGCGTGCTTCATCATACAGGGGAGATGAACACCGCGTTGGAAAATGCTATGATTCCTGTATCTGATGACGGGTATATGTTTATTGCGATATACAATGATCAGGATTTGTTTTCACAACTGTGGCAAAAAATTAAGAAAATATACAATTTAAATAAGTTTGGTAAGGTGATGATTTGTTCGTCTATTATTCCTTTTCTGGTGCTCCAATGTGTATTAATAGGGTTGATAAAATATAAGAATCCAATTGGGTATTTCCTGAACTACAAAAAAAAACGTGGGATGTCTGTTTTTCATGACTGGATTGATTGGCTTGGTGGTTATCCGTTTGAAGTAGCAAAACCTGAAGTTATTTTCAATTATTTCAAGAAACAAGGATATGCTTTAGTCAATATGATCACAACAAACAGACTCGGATGTAATGAGTTTGTTTTTAAGAAGGATAGGATTGAGTACAAGATAAAGTAACAAATAAAGGCTGGCTCAATTCTCCGGCCACTGTTGTTTCTTTTATTGAGATATAGTCCTTAACACAGCTTATGCAAAAAAGAGTTGCTGTGGGGATTTGTTGGCAGCGAATCTATATAAAAATGTGTAATGATATGTATATATGACAACAATAATCAAACAAATGGCTGACTGCTGGAACGATCCCTATAGTTCCCTATTCAAAATAATTGCCCGAATCAAGCCGGAGTTGATGTGGCATCGGTATCGTCAATTAGCCCGGGATAATGGGTTTAAAACTCTTTTTTTCATCCTTTCTTTTGACTGCGATACTCATCAAGATGCGAAGGTGGTGTTGGATCTTGACAGTCGTTTGCGTGATATGGGTATCACACCAGCCTATGCTGTTCCTGGTCAATTATTAGAGCATTCACAAAATATTTATGAAAAATTGTATGATCGGGGAACTGAGTTTTTAAATCATGGGCATGTAGAACATACATTTTGGAACGAAGTCGATGCATATAATGAGAGTTGTTTTTTTTATGATCAAGTCGGGCTGGATGCTGTAAAAAAAGACATTACAGATGGACACAGGACACTCAAGAAAATATTAGGTATAAAACCTAAAGGGTTTAGAGCCCCTCATTTCGGTACTTTTCAGAAGAAAAGTCAATTAAGCTACATTCATAATCTGCTTGTGGAACTTGGCTATTTATTTTCTTCTTCAACAGTACCTGTGTGTGGGTTAAAATATGGTCCCATCTGCAATGAATTCCAATTACCGGAGTTTCCTGTTTCAGGGTGCTTTTCCAATCCATCTCATATTTTTGATTCCTGGGGCTTTTTTGGTGCACCTGATAGAGGCGATGGAAATATGCCCCAAAATTATCTCTATGAAGCTGAATCAATGGCAAAATTCATCAATCAGAATCAAACTACAGGAATTCTTAATTATTACGCCGATCCCTCGCATGTGTATGATCAGCCAGCCTTTTATAAGACGATGGAAACTATTGTTAGCGTTGCACGATCAACAAGTTTTGAAGAGTTACTGACAATAAACGTTAAAAAATGAATATTAGGATGAATTTATATGACATCAATATCAGTAATAATACCAGTTTATAATAGTGAAAAAATTCTCAGTAACTTAGTCGACCAACTGCAGAAGGCTTTGGTCCCATTAACAAGGCGATTTGAGGTGCTGCTGGTGAATGATTCAAGTTCTGATAACAGCTGGGATGTTATTTGCGAACTATCGGCCAGAAATGAATGGTTAAGCGGGATTAACCTTATGCGTAATTATGGCCAACACAATGCATTGTTATGCGGGATTAGAGCAGCAAAGAACGATATTGTTGTTACCATGGATGATGATTTGCAACATCCTCCTGAGGAGATAGCGAAACTGGTTAGGCGCTTGGAGGAAGGGTATGATGTGGTTTACGGCAAACCAAAGAGAGAGCAGCATGGATTATGGCGTGATTTGGCGTCTCAAATTACTAAGCTCTCATTGAAAAGTACTATGGGCGTTAAAACAGCCAGAAATGTTAGTGCGTTTAGAGCATTTCGCCTGATTCTTCGGGAAGGGTTTGCGGAATATAAGAGCCCGTATGTGTCGATAGATGTTTTGCTAACGTGGGGAACAAACCGGTTCGGAGTTGTGGCGGTGAATCATAATGAGAGAGAAAGCGGTACCTCCAATTATACCTTTCGAAAGCTTGTAACACATGCAATAAATATGATGACAGGATTTAGCAGTATCCCCTTGCAATTGGCCAGCATGGCTGGATTTGCTTTCGGAATATTTGGCCTTTGTGTGCTGATTTACGTTGTTGGAATGGTTATTATTTATGGCTCAAGTGTTCCTGGCTTTCCATTTCTTGCTTCAATGATTGCAATTTTCTCCGGTGTTCAGTTGTTTGCGATTGGTATTATTGGTGAATATATAGCCAGAATTCATTTTAGAAGTATGACCCGACCATATTGTGTTGTAAGAAATAAGGTCGGATTTATAAGTAATGATGAAAAAGGGTAAGGACTATGTGCCCTAAAAACATTTATTTATCCCAATTGGATCAAAATCATTTTGGTGTTGCAACTGCCCGAGCCGTGGATGTTAAGGAACACATGGTGCCGGAAATTGTAAATTATTGCAGAAATAAACATGTGGAGTTGTTGATCACAAGGGTATTAACGACCGAGATAAAGACTGTTCAAAGTCTTGAAGATACTGGGTGTCTCTTAATGGACACTTTGATCTACTATACTTATGATCTGAAAAAGCCAATTCCTTTAGTGGAAACCGAAGGAATTGTGGTTAGGCCAGTAAAGTCAGGTGAAGAAGAGCAAGTTAAAAATATTGCAACCAGCGCTTTTACAGGCTATATTGGCCATTATCAAGCCGATAGCCGGTTGGATCATGGGAAATGCGATGAACTCTATCCTATGTGGGCATACCATTCCTGTGAAAAAAGGGAGAGCTCACAAGAGGTCTTTGTCGCGGCTATTAATAATCGTCTTATTGGGTTTTTAACAATATCTCAAACCAGTGAAGAAGAGGGTGAGATCGGTTTGTATTGTGTCGATTCTGAATACAGAGGTGGTGGTGTGGCACAGCAATTGATGATAAAAGGTATGAACTGGTGTGTGGCCTCGGGAATAAAAAGGACCGCTATTTCAACACAAATCACCAATATTGCTTCACAGAAAGTTTGGGTTCGAATGGGGTTTGAGCCAACACATTCATACTATACATTTCATAAATGGTTAAAATAATAATTTGAGTTGAGAGGAAGTTATGGGACATATTTATATACTTTGCACTGTTTTTTTAACAGTTTATGGACAATTGGCCATCAAATGGCAGGTCAATAACGCTGGCGTTATGCCAGTTGGTACGGGCGAAAAGGTCTTTTTTATATTGAGTCTGGTTTGTAATCCAATTATTCTCAGTGGGTTGGCCGCAGCGTTTATTGCATCACTGTTCTGGATTGCGGCGATGACAAAATTTGATCTGAGTTATGCATATCCCTTTACTAGCCTCTCCTTTATTCTTGTATTGGTATTGACCAGTGTTTTTTTTCAGGAACCGATCAATTTGGCAAAACTTGTTGGTACTGGCTTTATCATTTTTGGAATAGTAATATGCGCGCAAGGTTAATTTAGAATATCGATGGTGTTGAGGGCTGATAATAAAATCATTCTTTGGCTGACTATTAAAAAAATATTTTTTACATACATCATATTTTTTAGCTGACTTAAATCTATGTGGTTTAACTTAGTGTTTTGAAGCATCACAAGTTTCAGAGAGAATTGGGATCTAATTTTAAAAAAATGAGGGCCAAATAATATGTCTAACGCTGAAATTCCGTTTAATAAACCTTTCATAGTCGGAAAAGAGTTGTTTAATATTTCTCAGGCAGTTATTGAAGGTCATCTCGCCGGGGACGGACGCTTTACAAAACAGTGCAATGAATGGTTGGAAAATAAATTTGGCGGCAAAAAAGTTTTGCTTACACATTCATGTACAGCAGCACTGGAAATGAGTGCAATTCTGTGCAACATCGGGCAAAATGATGAAGTAATAATGCCATCATTCACTTTTGTTTCGACGGCCAATGCTTTTGTGCTAAGAGGAGCTAAAATTAAATTTGTTGATATTCGACCTGACACATTAAATATTGATGAATCACTAATAGAAGCCTCCATAACCGAAAATACCAAAGCAATTGTCCCTGTGCATTATGGCGGTGTGGCATGTGAAATGGATATAATCACTGAAATTGCAAAAAAACACAATTTGTATGTAATCGAAGATGCAGCACAGGCTGTGAATGCAACATACAAAGAAAGCTATCTTGGTACGTTAGGGCATTTAGGCACATATAGTTTTCATGAGACTAAAAATTTCATATCCGGTGAAGGGGGGGCTTTGGTTATCAACGATGAACAACTTGTTGAACGTGCCGAAATAATCAGAGAGAAAGGTACCAATCGGAGTCTTTTTTTCAGAGGTGAGGTAGATAAATATACATGGGTAGATATTGGTTCGTCGTATCTGCCTTCTGAAATTGTAGCAGCGTTTCTGTACGCTCAACTGGAAGAAGCAGATACCATCACGAAGAAGCGGAAATCAATTTATCAGTTTTATTTAAAACAACTTCAACCTTTACAGGATAACGGATATATTAAACTTCCAATATCTCCTTCGAATTGTTCACACAATGCCCATATGTTTTATTTCCTGGTAATGACATCTATTGTTGACCGGGATAAGCTATTAAAATATTTAAAGAGCAAAAATATCCGTGCGGTATTTCATTATGTGCCATTGCATACGTCACCAATGGGGTTACAGATGGGATACCGAGAAGGAGATTTATCAAATACCGAGGAGTTAAGTTCCCGGCTGATACGTTTACCATGCTATTATGAATTGACAGAGGTGGACCAGGTAAGAATTGTAGTAGAAATTGAAAACTTTTTTAAGGAAAATTAAGGTGCATAGTTTAAAAAAAAAATCCTCGGCGATATTTGCCTTAGTTCGTCCCATGGTAGCATTGTCAATGTTTCACTGCATTTGATATGCAGTAATATTAACGCAACTATATTTTATTAATTGAATTACTGGTGATATGACGAATAAAAAATCTTTTCTCGAAACAATATTGTGTTGTCCCAAATGTAAAGGTGATCTGGTTTACAGTGCAGACACTTCACAGTGTAGACTCTGTCATAGCGAATTCCCTATAAAAAATGGTAAATACTATTTCATTGATATCAATCATGACGATGAATTAAATGACGGGCTTGATATAGTCAAACATGCTGTCAAAAGATTTCGGGCTTTGTATTATTTGTCAATAATGTTGTTGTCACCTGTTTTGTATAACGGATACCATAAAAAAATTCTTAAAAAGCTGGATGGTTTTATCATTAATGTTGGAAGTGGCAACAGTGTTATCGGGGATAATGTTATTAATGTGGATATGTTTGATTATGAATATGTTACTGTTGTTGCTGATATTCAGCGATTACCCTTTAAAAGTAGTAGTTTGGATGGGGTGTTCAATATAGCTGTTTTGGAACATGTTCAGGAACCTGTACGTGTGATTGAAGAGAGTTTTCGGGTGTTAAAGGATGGTGGGGTAATCTTTTCAGTTGTCCCTTTTATGCAACCATTTCATGCTTCTCCCCATGACTACTACAGAACATCACGCTCAGGTATTAAATTTTTACATAGAGATTACAATGAAATTGATGTTGGTGTTTATGGTGGTCCCGTCTCTGGATTTTTATGGGTGTTTCAGGAATTTCTTGCACTGATTTTATCTTTCGGGATAAAACCTCTTCGGGATTTTCTTTATTTGATGGTCATGGTTCTGACCTGGCCGCTAAAATTTCTTGATGTGTTTTTTAAGAAACTTCCTACAGCCGACAATATTGCTTCAACTTTCTATTTTTATGGAAAAAAGGTGGTGGACCATGCTCCAAAATCAAATAAACATAACATTAAATAAGTTTGAGTAGGGATACCAATGAAAAAACTTTTACTTATTTCCTTTGTTTTTCCCCCAGCATTCTCAGCTGAATCGGTGATGTTATTAAAAAAAGTACGGGTTCTTGCCCGATATTTTTCTATAACTATAATCACGTTGGATAATAAAGATAATCATTTTCAGGATGATTCCACGTTAAAACAAATGGTTCCCAAAAATGTAAGGGTTAAATATGTACCCTCCTTCGATAAAAAGTCAGTCTTTAACAGGGTACTAAATATTGTCTTTAAAATTGTATTTAGAGGTAGCCCTCTTTTTTTATACTATGATTTGGGTTGGAGTCTAAATGCTGTTAGGTATATAAAAAATGTTTTATTAAAAAATGAAGATTTTGATGTTCTAATGAGTAACTCCCGCAATATCTGCTCTCATCTTGTAGGTTATTCTATCCATAAAGTAAACACCATTCCATGGGTTCAACACTATTCCGATCCTTATAGCGATTCAATGTTTGATGAGAAATGGCATTACAAACTTTTTATGAAGCATGTTGATACAAAAATTGAAGAAGTTTTTATAAAGCGGGCTACTGTTATTACCGTACCGTCTAAAGAGCTTGGTAATTGCATCTGTGAAAAATACAATAAAATCGACACGTGTTTTTGTTCTGATAAAGTGATTGTAATACCTCATGTCTATGATGGGCCGATGAATGAAAAAGCCGTGGCACTCTACACTGAGGGGGATACCTGTTTTGAAAAAGGGAATTATTTTCATATTTGTTATTTAGGCTCATTGTACGGTCCCCGAAGTTTTCGGTATATCCTAAAAGTGTTGGGTGATTTGGCAAATAGCGACAAGAGTTCGGACAAGAAAATTGTAATTCATCTTTTTGGAGAGATGGATAAGGCAAGTAAAAAACTATTTAGCGAATATAAATGCGAAAACATTCGCTTTCACGGAAGTGTGGTTTATCTGAAAAGTCTTGCATTAATGGCACATGCTGATGCATTATTGTTAATTGATACTCCCATCGAGAAATCACCTTATTTCCCATCAAAATTGTCGGATTACATGGGGACGGATAACCCAATAATTGCATTAGCTTCAGAACAAAGTTGCGTGAAAAGAATTGCCGAAGAAACGCATCTTATTCATTTTCTTTTTGATGAGTCTATTTGTTATGAAAAATTGAATCATCCCATTTCAAAAGAAAAGCTTCAAAGTAGAGTTGCGTTTAGTAATAGAACAAATGTATATACAGATTTAATTAATAAAATTAACTCTTCAACAAGATAAAGAATATTTATGTCTCTGAAACCGAAATCAGTCTTAATATTTACAGACTATTTGATTATCGCTTCATTTTTACTATTGCCTCATACTTTTTTTGGGAGTTTGGAAACTTCATTATTTAGTAATTTTAAATTACAGCAAGTATTGGTTTTCAGTGTACCTATAATACTGATAACCATGAGAATCGTTTATGGCAGGTCCACTTTTCATTTGCCTGTTATTCGGATGAATATAAAGTACTTTTTGTTTATAGCCTATGGGCTTTTTATGGCAGGCTTTTATTCATCTGAGTTTTCATATGAATCACTAAAATTTTATATTATTGATTTGTATTGGATGACACTTGTTCTTCTATTTTTATCGATATCCAATAAAAATCCTGTCTATTATATCAACTTGGTACGATTGTTTTTTGTTCATATTGCTATCTTGGGCCTTGTTTTCTATCTCTTGTATGGTGTTTTAGGGTTTAGAAATGTTTTTTTTACTATTCATCCTCAAACACTCACAGGCTCATATGATTTTGTAAGTGGGTTGAGTATTCATCATTCAAACTCCCCTTGGTTTTCAAACCTTGTTCCACGATATACCTTTTATTTTCAGGAACCACGGATCATTGGCGCTAGGTTGCCTTTGGCATTATTTCTTCAGATAGGTTTTATAAAAAATTTCAAAGCTGAAAAAAGGAAAATGGGCATTTGGCCTTGGGTAGGTCTATTTGCTTTGATTCTTTCAATGTTTATAATTCATTCCATTTGGGGATATGTATCGCTTTTGCTTTCATTGGTTTTTTTATGTATGACTGAAATTAGCAAGGCTAATGGGTTGATGTATAAGACGATATTTTACGTCCTGTTGCTTAGTATTATAGGTTTCTCGACTATAATTACATATAATAAAATTAGCAAAGGTACAGAAAAACAAGTTGTTAATCCAATTGTACTGAAGACCCTAGGAAATAAAATGACTTTGGAACATCAGCACAAAATCTCAAGTGATATGAACCATTTTTCAGAGTTTATATTGAATTTATATGAGTTTCCTTTGGGGTCAGGTCTTATTCCAAAAAAACGAGAGTTTTATCTTGAGAAATTTGATATCGATGTGGGCGGTGGCATTGGTTATATTCATTATTTGGTTATACATGCGGGCATTTTTGGAATACTTTTTTTGGTATATATTATTAGCAGATGCGTGAAGATGCTTAAATTAACAAAGCGTTATGGAGATGTTTATTTATCCTATTTTGCTATCATGGTTCTTTATTGCATTTTGTCTTCATTGGTTGGAAATTGGCTCTATTTCTCTCCCACATTATTTTTGTTTCTTTTTTTAACGGAACTATCAGTATTCAGGATTGAAAGAACATGATGAATGGGGATTGCTATTGACGATGAACTTTCGAATAATTGCCATTATTACACTACTTTTTTTGATAGTCTTTAAGCAGTTATATATTCCATCTTTTACTGATGATGATGCTTTTTTTTATGATATATCCTATCATCTTTTGAATGAAGGTAAAAATATTCTCGATACTTATGGCTCGGGTCTCGGGCATGATAGATTTGTAGCGTCAGTGCCAGTTTTTTTTTCAATTTTTACATCTATCAGTGTTTTAGCAGTTCAGATTACTGGTCGCGTCGAGTTTGTGCATCTCTCTTCTTTACTTCTGATTATTATTGTTACGATGCTTTTATATAAGGAAATGCTTAAGCATTCCGAGAAATCTTTTTGGATAATTATAATATTGCTATTGATCTCTGATGGTATTATTGCCAACCGATTTCTCTCATTGAGGTATGATGGTTACCTGGTTGTTATAATGGCCTTTCTTTATATCGCCATGAAAAAGTGTATTGTTTTTGATAACTATAAAAATTATTTGATCTTGGCTCTATGGGTCATTATAGCTGCTTTATCACACTGGCAAATGGCATTTACTATTTTTGCAGTCTTAGTGTGCCTTGGATTTTCTAATGTGATGGGAAAGAAGCTTCCCAGAATTGAGTTGTTTACTCTGGCTTTGCTTGTTTTTATACTATATTCAGGTTATTTGGGGTATTTGATTATCGACGATGAGAGATGGCAATCTTTTATCCTTCAAATGATCGAATCCAAGAAAATGTCCGGTAGTCCTCAACACCTTGCTCCGGTTAAAATGATTAAGATATTTTTTGGAAATGTTTTTTATGCAAATAGCATTAATTCAGTTTTATCACTTAGCCTGGTAGTGTTTGTACTAATTTCGTTGAAGGTCTTTATTTATAAAATACGTGGCATAATTGTGTATGAAGAAAAATCCGATAAAAACGATGGAAATATTGAAGGTCGAAGGTCTGATCATTTCGAAAACCTTGTGATTGATTGTATCTTTATTGCAGCTGCTATTGTTCCTTCCTTAAGTTTGTATTATGTTGGACCACGATTTATTCCTTTGTATATTGTTATTATCATAATCCTAAAAGGATATGCCGATTTTTTTAATAAAAACAATCTGAATTTGGAGATCATTATACGTATTTCCCTCATGCTTAATTATTTGGGATATTTCTTGCTGAGTAAGTATTATTTTCATACCAAGGGTGCTGGGCTTTATGTTAACTATTCATTATATCTCGTTTGTATCTATTTTATTTTTTATTTCATAAAAAACAGAATAGGTACAAAACAGGCTGTCGCTGTCTCAGCGGTGTTACTACTTAGCTTAAATATTCTCCTCAATGTCATACCCTTCCAGTTGTTAACAACCGGAAGGTCACCAGCCTCTCATTCCGGTGTTTCAGAAATCAAGGCCAACATTGTCAAGATAATACCTGATTTGTTTTATAGCGATGGTGATACAAACAGTATGAAAAAGGAGATTGTTGTTTTTTGTGATCCAGTCCTACACTACCTTCCTTTAAGAACACTGACATCCGGAAATAGATTAAAGTTGCATTCACTTTTTCCACTACTTTATTTTAAGTCAGTTAATTTTCAACAAAGCTATATGAATGATTTTAACCCCGAGTATGTGCTTATGAGTGCAAATGATTCGGATCAGTTGGATAATTCCGGGTCGATTGGTCGTGAATTGAAGGATAAAATCGCTTTGAATTATGTAAAATTGGGTAATATTGATTTATTATATGCAAAAACTACTATTTATAAAAGGAAGTTTAGTTTGTGAAGATTTTAAGTGTATTCGGAACCCGTCCTGAAGCCATAAAAATGGCCCCGATATGTCATGAGATTTCCCGCAGGTCATGTGACGCTCACATAGAACACGTGATTTGTGTCACTGCTCAGCACCGTGAAATGTTAGATCAGGTCTTAAATCTGTTTCAGATAAAGCCAGATTATGATTTAAATATTATGGAGAAAAATCAGTCGCCTTCTCAGGTTTTATCTATCATCATATCCGAACTTGAGCCTGTGCTAAAAAAAGAGAAACCTGACTGGGTTCTTGTTCAGGGGGATACTACAACTGTTGTGGCAGCTTCATTGGCTGCATTTTACAGTGGAGTGAAAATAGGGCATGTAGAAGCCGGGTTGCGGTCTTATAATAGGCATCATCCATTTCCGGAGGAGATAAACCGAAAGCTCGCTGGTGTACTTGCAGATCTTCATTTTGCCCCTACAAAAAAAGCGCACATGAACCTTTTGGCTGAAGGGATTCCAGAAGATCTGATAGTTATTACCGGTAACACCGTTATTGATGCAATGTACTGGGTCGATGATCGTGGTGTGGATCAAAATAAATATGAGATAAATCATTTGGTGGAACAATCCCGCAAGGCGAAATTAATTTTAGTAACGGCGCACAGACGCGAAAATTTCGGCAAATCCTTAGAGGATATTTGCATGGCTTTGTGCGAATTGTCCAATATTTACAATGATAACGTACATTTTGTTTTTCCGGTCCATTTAAATCCAAACGTCTCGGAAACAGTGTACCGTTTGTTGAAGGATATTCCCAACATCACCCTTATTGAACCATTGGATTATTTATCCATGGTCCATCTTATCAAGAATGCATATCTTATTTTGACAGATTCAGGTGGTATCCAGGAAGAAGCTCCCGGTTTTGGGGTTCCAGTCCTGGTTTTACGTGAAGTAACGGAGCGTGTGGAGGGACTTGAAGCCGGGACATCACGTCTTATCGGGACTAATAAAGAAACAATCGTTACTGAAGTGTGTCATTTGATAGATGATGCAGAAAAATATGATGTTATGTCGAAATCCGTAAATCCTTACGGTGATGGTGATGCCAGTAAACGTATTGTTTCAGCTCTTTTGAAAGAAAAAGTTAATCCGTTTATCTAACCTGCGATAGGTACCTCTGGTCACCGGACTGATTTGGGGAACCTGTAAAGAAAAAAGGGAGTTTGCTATTTATACAGACAATGGAACATCAAGAGTTAAACTCGATTTTAGTTCCCTATTTGCATATGGAATAATCCATGTGAGATGATAGAAATAAAATAAGTAAACTGCTGACATAGCGTCTCGGTTTTTTGTGACTGCCCATCAAGTAGTGCGCTGTATTTTATTGTATATATTTTTATTGTTACCTTTATTGACTAAATGTTTACCCACCTCGGAGGGATTTGGTCATCAATGGCGGCTCATCTCGTTTATTTCGTATTTCAAAGCTTTCGCAACCCTTTCATGGTTTTCTTTACATTAGTTACATTTCCAGTTAGCATGACATTAAATTTAGGTGTTCTAAATGAAGAGCCAAATAACCATTTAGTTGTTGCACGAAAGCCTAAATCCCAATGACAATAACTGACCGAACTTCTTCTGCTTCATTTTTTAGTGAATTGTGTATGAAGCTTAGTCATATATCAGGTGCATTCGAATTTATTGGTTAAGAAGTATATGTACCATTATTTCTGCACTATGAAACAGTCCTCATTAATTATTAACTATGGTTTTGTGAATTATTTATATGGCTTTGCCAAGTATAATTGGTTGGTAAACGCAGTTTTACCTTTTATTTTCGTTGCTTAAATGAATTATTTGGTAGGTTCAATAAAATATGGAAGATCAACGTTGAGTTATGTATTCATTTTTATATGCTGTAAGCTGGGATTAGAATCCCTGTTTCTGATTTAAGGACACTGTAGGTATGCTATTTAAAAAAAAGGCCGGTGTTTTTGTGATGTCATTGGACTTTGAACTTTTTTGGGGAGTTTTGGACTCACTTACCGTTGCAGGTTATAAAAAAAATATTGAAGGAGTCTGGCGGGCTATCCCCCGTATTCTGACTTTGTTTCATAAATACAGTATTCATGGTACCTGGGCGACAGTCGGCATGGTGATGTGCCGCGATTATACTCAATGGTGTGAAATCAGACCATCTGTCCTGCCTGGATATACTCGCCAGGAGTGTTCTACCTATACCCTTGGAGCTATTGCGCGTGAATATCCGAACCTGTTTTTTGCCCGTCCATTGGTTCTTCAAATTTTAGAAATACCGGGGCAGGAATTGGCCACGCATACATACAGTCATTTCTATTGTGGTAATGAGGGGGTAACGTCTGAACAATTTACTGCGGATGTCGCATGTGGTCAGACAATAACAGCCGATTTGGGGGTGCAGTGCCGGAGCTTGGTTTTTCCATGCAATCAGGTTCGGGAAGATTTTCTGCCAATTATGGCCAAGGCTGGAATTCAGGCCTATCGAGGGAATCCTAATCATTATTTCTACCGGAATGGACATTTTGCTCCCGGTGGGTTAGTTGGTCGTGCGCTCAGGTTTGCAGATAGCTGGGTGCCTCTGACCGGTTCACATGTGGCTCATGCCGAGAGTGTTAATGGCGTTGTAAATGTGCCTGCTAGTTTGTTTTTGCGTCCTTGGTCACGTACTTTATCTGCACTGGAGGTCTTGCGGGTAGACCGTTTAAAACGGTCTATGACGGTTGCCGCCCGCTCAGGGCGAATTTGTCATCTATGGTGGCATCCGCATAATTTCGGAGTAAATATGGAACAAAATCTGGCAGTATTGGAATCGATTCTCAAACACTACTGTATTTTACGGGATCAATATGGAATGAGTAGTTTGTCTATGGTTGAGGCAGCCAAAGAATCAGTGAGTCAGGAAATACAACATGGATAGTAAAAGTATTTGTCGGAATGATAGCAAAAATCATTATCCAAAAATAGCACATATCATCACTGATCTTAATGGATTTGGTGGTACGGAGATTACGTTGCTGCGGTATTTGAAAGAGAGCAATATTCCAAAAGTGTGCCATCGGGTTTTCGTTCTTAAGGAGATTGGCACAGGAGAGACAATAGGTGCACAGATGGTTGCTGAGGACATCAGTGTCATTACTTTTGGGCAGAAACATGGAACGATTACACCTTTTGCCATGATTCGACTGTATAAAGAACTTAAAAATTTTAAGCCTGATGTTATATCTGGATGGTTATACCACCCAAGCTTGTTGGCTTCAATATTCTCATGGGGTCTGAAATCCCGTGTAATTGTTGTATGGCATATTCGAAGCCTTACCTATTCAAATTTTCTGAAGACACCTGGACGATTTGTTGTTCAGCGCGTCCTTGCTCTATTGTCTATCGTGTCGCGGCCTGTTTTGGCTTCAAATTCAAAGGCAGCCATGTTGGAGCATGCTTCCATCGGGTTTGATGTGCGCCACAATGGCTTTGAGGTGATTCCCAATGGAATCGATGTTGGACAGTATTTTCCGCAACGGGAGGATCGATGTGCGGTGAGAAGTGAATTAGGCATTCCTGACGATGGCATCCTGATTGGCTGTGTTGGTCGATTTGTACCAGAGAAGGGGTATCCTGTTTTGTTTGAGGCATTGGCTCTTGTCCAGCAGTCATTGAACCAGGATTTAGCAGGACGTCTATATTTATTGGTTGCGGGCAATGGTACCACTGCCGAAAATCATTTCTTTAGAAAACTGGCATTTGCCGATCTCACCAACTCTATGGTTCGTTTGCTTGGACAGAGGGCCGATGTCCCAAGGCTACTTCGGGGTCTTGATATCTTTGTTTTACCATCAATTAGTGAGGCCTTCCCAAATTCACTTGTTGAGGCAATGGCCTCAAGTGTTGCGTGCGTTGCAACTGACGTGGGGGAATGCTGTGATATAATGCCCTCACAGGACTTTATTGTCCCACCACATGATGCGCAACAGCTTGCAAAACGTTTAATTGCTATGATTGAACTGAATGAAAACGAAAGAGCAGGGTTGGGGCATAAAAATCGGCAGACAATTATTCATTCCTACAGCCTGTCTAAAATGGTGTCACGTTTTGACATTTTTTTTACAAAGTTAAAATGCCAGTCCTCGGAGAATTAGTAAACTGACAACAACCAATTGGACTTATATTTAGATGCCCACAAATACTAAAATTTCTGTTATGACGGCTGATAGTAGTCATTTTACATCGTTGATTGAGTTAGGTATTACCTATTACCCTCCTGATCACCCGGTATTGACTGAAGCGTTCTTACAATGGTTCTATTTGGATAATCCAGCAGGCCCTGCGACTCTGGTAGTTGCGCATGAAGAGGGGGAATGGATCGGGCTTATTGTGTTGATTCCTGTTCTGTTGGGATATAAAGGATGTCCACAAGATGCCTGTTATGCCGTCAATGTGTTGACTCATCCAAAGCATCGGGAAAAAAGATTATTTGTAAAAATGATTTCTCATGCGCGCGATTATCTTTCACGAGAGGGGCGATGGCTGTTGGGGCATCCGAACGCAAATGCTGTTCCGGGATGGCAGAGACAAAAGATGGCGTTCAGAGATCCCATGCATCTATACCTTGCAAAATGGCGTTTGCCGTTTTCATCTTTACGGGAGAACCGCATTGAGAACCTGGATCAGTTGCAGGTTATTCCAGAAGCTTTTTGGGAATCGCTGGCGTGTCGGCCTGATGTACATCTGACGTATACGCCTGAATTTATTTACTGGCGCTTTATTGATGCGCCACACCGGGACTATATAGTGTCGCTTATTGAGAATCATGGTGAATTGCTTGGATTTCGAGTGACCCGGCGGTTTAAAGGGCCAGTTGATCTTATGGTTGATTTTATTGCCCCTTCCACATCGATAGGTGCTTTGGTTTCAACTGTACGCAGACCTACATTGGTGATGCATTCAGGACTTGGAATCAGTGGGAACGAGGTAAATAAAGGGTGCTGGAAACTTCCTCTTAAACGTCAGTTTTTGATGTTTGTCACAACATGGGAGCAAACAACTGGGGTTGATATGAGTGGTATTACACTTTCCGCCAGTGATTTTTGATAACGATAGGTGAAAGAATATGTGTGGTATTGCAGGTTTTTTAGGAGGGGTAGATCAAGACGTTCTGACCAATGAGGCTTTGCTTCAGAGGATGACCGATAAGATCACCCATCGTGGTCCTGATGATTCGGGGCATTGGAGTGATGGGGGGCAGCGGATCGGCTTGGGTCATCGTCGTCTTTCGATTATGGATTTATCACCGGCAGGACACCAGCCCATGGCTTCGACCTCGGGCCGTTATGTGCTTGCCTTTAATGGTGAAATTTATAACCATCAAATTCTGCGCCGGAATCTTCAAAGCAGAACGCAGAATTCCTACTGGAATGGGCATTCGGATACGGAAACCCTACTCGAAGCATTTGAGGTCTGGGGAATCCAGGCAACGGTTGAACATGCTACCGGCATGTTTGCCTTTGCAGTGTGGGATAAAAAAACAGCGACTATCACACTCGCACGTGACCGTATTGGTGAGAAACCGCTTTACTATGGATGGCAAGGCAATACGTTCCTGTTCGGCTCGGAACTCAAAGCGCTGAAGGCTCATCCATTATTTAAGGGGGAGGTCAACCGTAACGCTTTGAGTCTGTTCTTGCGGCACAGTTATATTCCGGCACCTTATTCAATATATGAAGGTATCTTCAAACTGCACCCTGGCACGTTGCTCACGGTTTCGCTTACTCAACCAGAGCCTGATATACGGTCTTATTGGTCTGCATCGCAGACAGCGATCGATGGCGTTAATAATCCTTTTACGGGGACTGCTGATGCGGCGGTTGATGCTTTGGATAATCTGCTTAAGGATGCGATAGGTCAACAGATGATGGCTGATGTCCCACTGGGGGCCTTTCTCTCTGGCGGAATTGATTCGAGTACAATTGTTGCTCTAATGCAAGCCCAATCCTCCCGGCCTGTGAAAACATTTACAATGGGTTTCAATGTTGAAGGATACAACGAAGCTGCTCATGCTAGGGATGTGGCATGTCATTTGGGGACGGATCATACCGAGTTGTATGTGACGTCCCGGGATGCGATTAACGTCATTCCCCGCTTATCTGAATTTTATGATGAGCCGTTTGCAGATTCCTCTCAGATACCTACTTTCCTGGTGTCTCAACTTGCTCGAGATCACGTCACCGTTTCATTGTCCGGTGATGCGGGGGATGAACTCTTTTCCGGTTACAATCGTTACCACATGACCTCTTACCTGTGGAAATATCTCTCCAAAATCCCTTGTTCCTGGCGTCATATTGCTGCAAAAGGGGTTCTGGGTATTTCGCCCCATAGGTGGGATCAACTGTTTAACATGGTCGGGCCTCTCTTGCCCAGAGCTGCCCGGTTTTCTAATGTTGGTGACAAGCTTCACAAAGGGGCTGGGGTGCTGGCCAGCCCGTCTGTGGATTTACTTTACAGGGGGTTAGTATCTCACCATCGTGATCCTGCAGCACTCCTTCGATTGGGAGAGGAGCCAGGGACATTACTGACAGACAATGTGCCTGATCTGCGAGGGTTGAGCGATATTCAAAGGATGATGGCACTTGATACAATGACTTATCTGCCTGATGATATTTTGGTAAAAGTCGACCGCGCTGCTATGGCTGTTTCACTCGAAACACGCGTGCCTTTTTTGGATCACAAGGTTGTTGAGTTTGCCTGGCGTCTGCCTCTGTCCATGAAACTCCGAGATGGACAGTCCAAGTGGATATTGCGACAAGTACTGCATCGCTATGTACCACAGGAGATTATTGACCGTCCCAAAATGGGGTTTGGCGTTCCTTTACAGGACTGGTTGCGTGGCCCTCTAAAGGATTGGGCGGAAGCATTACTGGGAGAGTCACGGCTCCGGCAAGAGGGTTTTTTTGAGCCAGCTCCTATCAGAACACTTTGGGATGAGCATTTGTCTGGTAAACGTAATTGGGCGTATTTGTTGTGGAATATATTGATGTTTCAGGCGTGGCTGGAAGATCAGGCATGATAGAGAAGGGTGTTGGGGATTGAATAATAAAATGCAGAAGAAAATAATTTTTTTTATTACGGAAGATTGGTACTTTTGGTCCCACCGTCTACCCATTGCGAGGGCTGCCCGAGATGCCGGTTTTCAGGTGGTTATCGCTACAAGAGTTCACAGTCATGGAGCAAGGATTAAGAAGGAGGGGTTTAGATTAATTCCGCTTCAGCTCGAGAGACGAGGGCGGAATGTTGTAACTGAGGCGCTTACTCTGGTTGACATCGTACGCATTTATCTTTTAGAGAAACCGGATATAGTTCATCATGTAGCGGTGAAGCCGGTAATTTATGGCTCTATTGCAGCTATGATTGCCCGGGTCCCTTTTATTGTCAATGCCATGGCTGGCTTGGGTTATATTTTTATAAACGATGGTTTGAAAGCATCGCTTGTCAGGCGTATTTTTGTTCTTATCTATCGGTGTGCTTTTATTTCAAAATCTACTGTCGCTCTTTTTCAAAATCCTGAAGATCTGAATCTTTTTGTTTCGTTAGGCATTGTAGCCAGAAAAAGAACCTCGCTCATTCGTGGATCAGGGGTTGATATTTCCACTTATGACATCACCCCTGAACCATCAGGAGTGATAACTATTATGCTGGCTTCCAGAATGCTATGGGACAAAGGTATTGGGGAGTTGGTCGAGGCTGCAGGATTATTGCACTCAAGGGGGATTCTATGTCGAATCGTTCTGGTCGGTAAACCGGATGATGACAATCCACAATCTATTTCGGAAGAGATGTTGAGGTGTTGGCATTGTAAAGGGGTTGTTGAATGGTGGGGCTATCAGGAAAATATGGTAGAAGTACTCTCTAAATCACATATTGTGGTTTTGCCTTCCTATCGTGAAGGTGTCCCTAAAATATTAATTGAGGCTGCCGCCTGCGGAAAATCCATTGTAGCTACTGATGTGCCTGGGTGCCGAGAAATTGTGCACCATGATGATAATGGGCTTTTAGTACCGGCTTATGATGGTAAATCCTTATCAGAGGCGCTGGAAGTACTTATTCAGGATTCTGAGTTGAGGAAGAAAATGGGCCGCCGTGGGAGAGAGATCGTTCGGAGAGAATTTTCTGAAGAAATTGTTATTAAAAAAACAATGCAACTCTATGAAGGACTCATTGGTAAATAAATGAAAACAATTATTGTTACAGGTTCTTCGGGATTCATAGGCCAGAGATTTTGCCGATTTAATCCTGACAAACACAAGGTCATAGCATGTGATAGTAGTGCGTTGCCTTATACGGTTGATAACTGTATTTCAGTACAGGTAAATATTACAGATAATTACGCAGTGAAAACTGTTTGTGATAATTATAGCCCTGATATGGTGATTCATAGCGCAGGTATTGCACATCAGAAAATAAAAAGTATTGATTCAGAGGAATATCAACGAGTAAATAGTCTTGCTACAGAAAATTTAGCAAAAGCAGCAATTACTGTAAATCCTAATGTCCATTTTATTTTTTTATCTTCTATTTCAGTATATGGTGAAGACAAAAATAGAGTTGCTGTTTCTGAAATGAGCGAATGTAACCCGTCTAGTGATTATGCAAATAGCAAATTAGATGCTGAAAGACGTTTGATAAAGTTGTATGATTCTGGCGAATTAAAAAAACTTGATATTTTACGTCTATCGCCTGTTTATGATTCTGAGTGGAGTTTGAATCTGGATAGAAGAGTCTTTGCTCCTAATAAAATGGCTTATATAAAGTTTGGAACTGGATTGCAGGAAATGTCTGCTGTCTCAAGGCAGAATCTCGTTGATTTTATTGCTTTTAGATTAAAGCAGGAAGAAGATAATAAAAATGATAAGTCTTTTTGTAATATACTTAATGTCTGTGATGAAAAACCCTATAAGTTCAAAGAGATGATCAGGGTTTTTAAACAGTCTAAATATCATCCAAACAGACTTGTCGTCAGGGTTCCATTAAGTCTGGTGTGGATAACTACACGATTGGCTGGGATAGTATTAAAAAATAAACGTCAATGGCTTCATTCCTGTTATGATAAACTGGCGTATAGCCTTGTCTTTGATAATAAAAGAATGCTTGACACAGGATTTATACCAAAACATAATTTAGAATCTGTTTTTCCGGGAAAGAAGTAGTGGGATGTTATGCAAAATATTTTAGTTGTTATTATAAGTTTGTTATTGGGTGGCTTGGGTGCATGGATAATTCAGAATTATGGAGACAGATTAGGAATAATTGATGTACCGAATGAGCGAAGTTCACATTCTGAAATTGTACCCAAAGGCGGCGGAATAGGAATTCTGGCCGCTTTTGTTTTTTGTGCGTTATTCTTAGGATTTTCCTCAACATTTTGGATTCCTGCACTTGTTTTATCAATCGTAAGTTTTTTTGGTGACAGGATTGAACTTAGTGCAAAGTTACGGCTGATTATTCAATTCGGTTGCAGTTTTATATTTTTGACAGGATTGTTTTATTCGACTCATTTGTATTTCTATGGTTTTCTTTTGGTTTTACCCTTGGCTGTTTTTATTGTGGGTACTTCAAACTTTTTTAATTTCATGGATGGAATTAACGGAATTGCCGGGATCACCGGTGTTGTTGGCTTTTTACTTATGGCGGCTTATGGGATAGTTACAGGCGATGATTCTATTTACATTACACTGTGTATTGCAGTTTCTTTTGCCTGTGCAGGTTTTCTGCCGTTTAATATTCCAAGGGCAAAAGTTTTTATGGGTGATGTTGGAAGCATTTTGCTTGGGTTTGTTTTTGCCTGTGTGGTTGTAGTTTTCTCTAAAAATTTACTGGATTTTATTTGCTTGGCAGGATTTCTTTTCCCGTTTTATGCAGATGAACTCATAACCATGGCCGTTCGGATAAAGAATGGAGACTCTCTTGGAAAACCTCATAGAAAACATGTCTACCAGCTTCTTGCAAATGAATGTGGTATTGAGCATTGGAAGGTCTCTGTTGGGTATGGTGTTTTGCAGTTGTT
>JQIA01000104.1_pt1 | contig 37598 bp, 31 predicted proteins | sample 811431 | NCBI WGS metagenome assembly JQIA01 (sample SAMN02998118, study PRJNA258478) | marine sediment metagenome | biome: marine; feature: seafloor; material: sediment; isolation source: oil-polluted sediment collected from 3 locations (0.5 km, 0.7 km and 0.9 km)... | place: USA: Gulf of Mexico ...
CTGCGGGTCAGGGTCCGAAAGAATCAGGATGGGTCGTAGCCAAATTACATCAGAAAATTACTCAGGCTGCTTGTAGCTACGGTTTGTCAGTTGACCGAGTAGAAATGTTGGCATTTGAAAAAAATCTACGGAACCAAACATTGATTGAACCTGATGCGTTTTTATCGGTGTTGTTACGTCTTGAAGGTGCTGGCGCAAAATTGTTTTCTGACACATGGCAGGGAACCATTAAATGGCAAGGCGAAAGTCCATATCGGACAAATCATAGAAGAATAAATTGGTTTGTTGCGGTATTGCCTGTCGCTATGCCGTCGATCAACAATGTCAATATGCAACGTTTAGCTAAGGAGGTTGATATCACATCAACTCGATCTCGTGGGCCTGGAGGGCAGCACGTAAATAAAACGAACAGCGCGGTGCAGCTAACGCATAGGCCTACGGGTATACGTATTCGTGTAGAAACAGATCGATCGCAACATAGAAATCGTCAATTGGCAATGGAGCGACTCTATCTAACGCTAACTGATGGACAGTTAGATGCAAAAAAGAAAAATGATAAGCAGCGTTGGATGAACCATTGTCAAATAGAGCGCGGTAATGCAGCGCGGGTGTTTTCGGGGACAGATTTTGTGGAGAAGACATTGTCTCGATATGAAAACCAAACATCCCATAATAACTAGTCATTGAAAGCTCTTAATTAATTATAAAAACGGAGTAATACCCATGAAATATAAGAATGCACCATTTGGAATATCTACAAAAATAATATCGAACATCGATACGGTATTTACAATACCTCCAACACTGGAAGTTATTGGTTACCAATTTGAATATATTGTATGGAATACAGGTTATGCAACGGGAAGAAGTAAAAGAAATTATTGCGTGTTTAGGCAGTGAAAGAACGGTTTTTCATTATTTTAAAGATAGATACTGTTTTGATCTTATTGAGTTCTATATGGGGAGGAAAGGAAAGGATGCATTGAGCATTGGTGAGATTAAGAAAAGTAGTTTAAGTCGTTTTTTACCAAAGGAATTGGTACGCAATGCATTAACGCATTGTGGCAATGGGAAACTAAATAAATCAGATTTGCAAACCTATTGGCCATCAGAAATAACCCCTTTTGTGTTAACGCTAAACGGGTGGGGTGACTCCGATCGAGGCAGGGATCAAACATCTCGAAATCAATGTAATTTGGTGCTTCAGCTAAATTTTAATAATTTTCATCTTCAAGAATATAATCGGCTAGTAAAACCTAATAATCATTATAAAGACGGAGAAGGACCTTTTGAGTATTTAGGACATCCGGTGTGCAAAGAACAGCGCAAAACAATGTCATGGATACGAATGGATATAGATTTTTCCACAAATGAAGTGTTGATTGAAGAAATTCAAAATGACTGGTTGAGAAAAGGGAAACGAAAGCTTCAGGCGGTTAAACGCCGTCGTTTAAAAAAGCCAATGGCCAAACCAAATCAGGTATTTGCAGATATTGATGCGGAATATGAAGATCTGCAATATTATGTAGAGCACGTTTTAACTCCCTACCAGGACATATGGGCCGAAGCGTCTATGTCCGCTGCGCTGCGTTTTATTCGTGATGAGTTAGGTATCTCTACTGTCTTCTATCATAGTTTTGATACTGGAAAAAAAATTAAAGCGGTATTTGGTTCACCGCCACGTTCTATGTACAGTCAGCTACCAAAACAGTTTTGCTTTGAATCTACGCAAGAATCTCCAGAATTCTTAATTCAAGATAAGGTGTCGCGGCGGTATATAAAATCAATAAAAAATCCACAATGGTTTCGTTTGTCTGTTTGATGTGTTGAATGGAATAGGGGGTGCCGTTAGGCCACTGATAATAGGTCTTATTATAGTTTGATGGCTGTCGAACTATGGTGTAGCCTAATGTCACAAACTATGTTGATATCTTCGCGTTGGTCAGACATTGCTGAGTTAGCTAAATATAGATACTTTTTAAAATTGCAGCATTAAGCAGGAGATTGCCATGAAGAAGATAGTTATCACAAAAGCTGGTGGGCCAGGTGTACTGCAGGTTCAAGACAGTGCTGATTTACACCCCGCCGCTGATGAGGTACGTATTTCGGTAAAGGCTGCAGGGCTAAATTTTGCAGATATCATGGCAAGGCAAGGTTTGTATCCTGATGCTCCAAAGTTTCCTTGTACCGTCGGTTATGAAGTCGCTGGGGTGATTGATGAGCTGGGAGCAAATATCGACAAAGAGTGGTTAGGAAAAGAGGTTATTTCATTAACACGTTTTGGCGGGCAGGCGGATCAAGTCGTCGTGCCATTACATCAATTATTTGAAAAGCCAGATTCTCTGACATTTGAGCAGGCCGCTGCTATCCCGGTTAATTACCTAACGGCTTATCAGTTACTGGTAGCAATGGGTAGTTTGCATTCTTATGAGTCGGTATTAATCCAAAACGTGGGTGGTGGAGTTGGTTTAGCTGCTCTTGAAATTGCTAAGCATATTGGTGCAACCACTTATGGTACGGCAAGTGTTGGAAAACATGCTTTTTTGAAAGAAAAAGGTTTGGATCACGCCATTGATTATCGGAATAACGATTGGAAAAAAGAATTAATGCAATTAACCAATGCTCGAGGCGTAGATTTAATTTCAGACCCCATTGGTGGAAAAAGCTTGCGAGATAGCTACAAAGCATTAAGCAATACGGGACGATTAGGTATGTTTGGGATTTCTACCGTGTCAGAGACTGGCATGAAGGGAAAGTTGAACTTGTTAAAGATGGTCGTGCAGACACCTTTTTTCCATCCTTTTGGGTTAATGAACGAGAATAAAGGTGTGTTTGGGGTTAATATGGGCCACTTATGGCACGAACACAAAAAAATCAACATCTGGATGCAAGCATTGTTAGCGGGGCATGCTGAAGGCTGGATTAACCCTCATGTGGATAAGACATTTTCATTCGAAGATGCTGCGGGTGCTCACCAGTATATTGAGCAGCGTAAAAACATAGGTAAAGTGATATTGGTTCCTTAAGGCACTTTGATTGGTTAGAAGCATTAGTTGTTCTGTGTTTTTTCGTTATTTCTGGATTGATTATATCTACTTAGAATGGCATCTGAGAGGTTGCAGAGCGAAATATCTGCAACCTGTTGGAGTTCCATGTTGGCTAAATATAGGCTGCCTAGATTATTAGCCCTATGTAGATCCATAAGCTTTTTGGCTAGAGAGTGTAGAGCGGTGTTACCGTGGGTGATAGAACTGTGACAAATAATGTCAAGTTGATCCGTAAATTGGGACGTATCAAGCAATTTTTGCGCGTTTTCCATTTGCGTTAATCGTTGATGAGTATCAGATATATACAATGTGATAAGCTCAAAGGCATGACTCTCGGAAGTTTTTTCAATTAGGTTTTTTATCGTGGCATAGTTAACAATAGTTTCGTTTTTTCTATGTTTTTCAAGCAGGATAGGCTGGGAATTAACGTTGGTAATATTTTTTGTCCATTTTTCAATACAACGTAAGGTGGCACTTTTGTTAATAGGTTTTTGTAGGTAGTCATTCATGCCAGCATGTAAGTATCGCTCTCGATCTCCAGAGAGCGCATGAGCTGTTAGAGCAATAATGGGGATGTCTGTATATATTGAGTTAGATTGTCGTATTTTTTGGGTTGTAGTTATACCGTCCATAATAGGCATGGATATATCCATAAGAACAAGGTCATAAGGATGGGTGGAAAGAATGTCTAACGCTTCCTGACCGTTAGATGCAATATCGACGTTGAGTCCAGCATGATTAAGAATTTGTTTGATCACAAACTGGTTGGCTGGATTATCTTCTGCAAGAAGTATTCGAATATTAGGGTTAAAGGATATGTCGCTCGATTTTTGATAGTTGGATACTTCTAGGGGAATATCTTTGGATATTCCAAATTCACAATAGAAGGTGAAAGTTGTACCCATCCTTAGCTGACTTTTATAGGAAATGTCACCATTCATTAAAGATACTAGATGTTTACATATAGTGAGGCCAAGTCCAGTTCCTTCGTAGGATCGAGAATGCGACTGGTCTGACATAGTGAATTTATCAAAGAGACTATAAGGTAAATCATCTGAAATCCCGATACCAGTATCTTTCACCGAAAAATCGATGATCAATGAATCAGGATTTTGATTATTTTTTGGAGAAGCAAATACTTTTATACTACCTTTAGGAGTGAATTTTAGAGAATTATTTATTAAATTAATTAGAACTTGTCGAACCCTATCTGGATCACCATTTACAAATGTAGGAAGATTTGGATCAATAAATAATATGAGATCAATATTTTTTATTCTAGCTTGATGAGATAAGAGTTGCAGAGTCTGTTCTAATAACTCATGAATATTGAAATTTACCTTTTCTAGATTTAATTGGTTAGACTCCATCTTTGAAAAATCAAGAATATCATTGATAATTGTCAGAAGTAACTCTCCAGAAGTCCTTCCTGTTTGAACTAAAAGTCGCTGTTTTGGTGTTAGAGGGCCGTCTTTTAGCAAACCAAAAATTCCAAGTACGGCGTTCATTGGTGTACGTATTTCATGACTAATAACAGCAAGAAAATTCGATTTTGATTGATTAGAGCAAAGTGCTTTATCATGTGCGATTTGTAGCTCTTGTCGGGTTTTTATAAGTTGCTCTTCTCTAATTTCTTTTTGTGTTATCTCTGAAAATAGGTCGTTAGCGGCGTTGGCAAGAGATTCTAGCTCCTTACTAGCGATAAAGGACAGTATTAGTGGTTCGCGACCACCTTCTGTTAATGATGTCAAATACTTACTTATGCGATTAACAGGGCGTATTGTAATCCAGTAAAACGTTTGTATTATGAGTGCTGAAAGAATAATAAGAACGGTTGAGATGAAATACCTAACAAATGTAATTTGTCTGTCTATTTCTTCATAAATGGGATCCAAATTCCATGTAATTGTGATTGATCCAAAATTCTCATTTTCATAAAGTATCGGGTAGTTATATGTTCTAATAGTTTTAACCGTGTATGAAAGGTTTTGTGTCCTTTTTATAAGTATTTCGTCTTTTTCATTTTTAATTATAATATCGATAATATTCAATGAATTAGAAAGTGTTTGCGTGGCAATGGAATCCAGTATTGGTTGATCTTCAGAAATAACGGCGTCCAATGCCGTCGCAGCAAGAAGTGAAAATGAATTTTTGCTTTGGTTGTCGACTTGTTGAAAAAGAAAACCGCTGCCAACTTCTCTAACAACAATAGATGTGAGAATATTTACGACTACTAGGCATAGTATTAGTGCAATAAATATCTGAGCGCATAAAGAGTAACGCCTATTGATGTCTTTTTTTTCATTCGATTTTATTATCATGGATTTATAACTGAGTTACGTTTAACGGCATTTTTGTCAAAAAACATATGGTTATTATCCATGGCTAGTCTGACTTCGTTAAAGTCAGAGTCTGAAGAAGGAAAGAAACCTGTTTTTTTAATGCCTTTCAAAATATCTTTTGAGTCGATAGCAATAATTGCTTTTTTTAGGGAAATAAAAATGTTGGTAGGTAAGTCGCTTCGAGATATCCAAGGTTTTGTTGCATTTTTAAATCGAAATAGTTCTCTCAATTTTGGTGATTCCTTGTTTTGTTTCAAGAAAGTATTTTCTTTAATAGCTCCAGCTGAGAATTTATGGGATGACACTGCGCTTGCTACTTTGTCATGACGAGACAAATAGGATATATGAGATAAATCTGATCGGTTTATCCCATTCTTATGTAAATAGTACTGTGATAGGTAACGACCAATAGTTGAATTTTTGTTTCCAAAAGCAAATGATTTTCCAGTGAGTTGTTCGATCCTGTATATGTCGCTGTCAATTGGAACACAAACCATCCCAAAAAAGAATTTGTTGCCATTTTTGTTTTCCATGGCAAGCAATTTAATATTGTCATTTTTCTTTTTACTTAAAACATAAGATGCAGGCCCCATTCTCGAAAAATCTACTTTACCCGAAACGAGTGATTGAATTCCGGCTTCATAACTGTTGGATACCTGTAAATGTATGGTTACGCTGTCTTCTAGGTCTTTAGAAAGTGCAATTTCAAGGTGGTTAAGTATTGGACGAAACATTTTCACCATCGACGTAGCTTTATCTGACGTATATACACCAAAATTAAGTTCAATGTCTGATTTTGCTGACAATGAGAATGAAAAAAAAGTGATAAATAGCAATATTTGTTTCATGTTGTTACCCGTAAAATACTTAGAATAGCCCTAATCAATATTTGAGCATGTCAGTGACTTTTTCACCAAGTCTTTGAAGTTGAAAGGGTTTTGTTAGGTACCCTTCTGCTCCTAGCTTGAAGGCGTCTTCGATATCCCCGATCTTGTCTTTTCCTGTTAGCATAAGAACAGGGATGTTTTTTGTTTCCGCTGCCTTTTTAAGTTTTTTTAGCACAGCTGGCCCCAAGATATCAGGGAGTACCCAATCAAGAATAATCAGGTCTGGTTCTTTTTCTATAGCAGAAAGAAGGCCATTTTCCCCATTCTTGGCTTTGAAAACGGTTATGTTTTCATGCTTTTCCAGACGGAAAGAGACTTGGCGACGGATCGAGTCGTCATCGTCAATAACTAGAACCTGTTTTTTATGTTTTTTTAAAAAATCAAATACACTCATATAACTAACCCCTACCTGCTTGACAACAGCGTCACTTAAATGAAGCAAAATTTAAACCAACAGTAATTCCTGGGTTTTATTTGATAATATTCAAAGAGTTATGTTTTTTGGATAGTGTTCTTAGGCTAGGGGTGAGTGTTTCTTTCGTGTTATTTGTAACTTGCGTTGCAAAATGCACATTAAATATGGTTTAGCCTCGCTCCCCCACCCGTTGTCTATTTAAGACATTGTTTATATTGAAAATATTTGGAGTAATCGATATGGCGCAAAAATTGCTGGTATAGATAGTAGTGTTTAGTTCTAGATCATTATTTGTATAAAGTCATTCCTATCCGGAGAACGTAAATGATAGAACCTGATATAGGTAACGTCTTAAAAAATGTAAATGTATTAGTCATTGATGATTCGATATCATTTCAAAATTTGACAAATGAAATGCTAATTAAATTTGGAGTAAATGTTATAGAATTTGCGTCATCGTTATCAGAAGGGCTTAAAAAACTTAATTATTCATCATCGAATCATTCAAATTTTGTAGGCTATGATTTGGTTCTATTAGATATAAATTTGCCAGATGGAAATGGTGTAAGTGGGTGTAATTTTGTGACTCATCATGCAGGTACGTTAGACATCCCGGTTATCATCATTTCAGGGGCCTACAATCCACTGATTGTTGAAGAGGTGTTTAGGCTTGGTGCAGTTGATTTTATCCAAAAGCCGTTTGTGTCAGCGTTACTCAAGAAACGTTTATGCTATGCGCTAAATGATGCATTAATTTAGGTACAAAGTGTTACCTTTCAATCAGCAATAGTAAGGTGTCATCATTTGGTGGTTTACCTGCAAGATTATCAAATGTAGACATAACAGCTGATATGGAATTTTCAATTTCTTTATTGGATGTGTTGATTAAGACATCGACTACCTGTTTTTCAAGATCCAGTCGACTTGCTGGGGTATCAGCCGATTCAAATAGTCCATCGGTAAAAATAGCAATTCGTTCCTCTGGAGAAAGTTCAATAGATATTTCGGAGTAGGATGGGTTGGGTATAAGACCTGGTAATACTCCCCCTATATCTATACTGGTTGCAGATTCATAAGTAATTAAAATTGGAGCAGGATGTCCAGCGCTTGCCATGGTGATTTTTCCATTATTATTAAGGGAAAGGGCGCAGCATGTTAATGTTACATGGGAAAGCAAATCATCATCAAATGCAATCTTAGATAATTTTTCTAGGAGGTTGGATGGTGTTAGAGGGGGGGTATAAGACTTCATTAATCCGCGAATATATCCAGCATAGGCGTAGGAAAAGAATTTTGCTATTTCATTATGACCCATTATATCGATAATAGTTATATTTATTGAATTTTCCGTTTGGTGTGAAAGTAGGATATCTCCTCCCCCTAGCCCAGTATTACGATATCTAAAGGACATTTTCCAGTCATTGAAATATGGAGGTATTTTTGGTTTCAGTAAGTTGCTTATTTTTCGTTGTATCTTGGTTGAGGTTAAGTGCTCAATTTGTTTATTTCTGTTGAGTACTCTGGTTATAGATTGAAGTAACTGAGTTTTAGAAACGGGTTTATGTAATAGATCGTCGATTCCCAAATTACAGGCCTTATCAATAACATCTTTTTCCTTAATAGCAGAGATAAAAATAAATGGAATGAGTTCAGTTTTAGCGTTTTGATTTACATATTTCCTAAGTGAAATTCCATCTATGTCGGGCATTCGTATATCTGAAATTATGAGGTTTACCTGATTCTTTTTTAGCCATTCAATAGCATTGCTTCCGCTAGAACTAATGGTGACATTAAAGTTTTCTTCAAGATATGCAGAATACAGCCGTAAAGTTGATTCATCGTCATCAACGATCAGAATTGATGGTGCTTGTATTGTTGCTGGTTTTTTCCAAATAAGAGTCAAGGTATTGGAATATGATGAATCATGTTGACTGTATGTGATGAAATCTGTAATTGAATTAAGTAATGTTATGCCTCTGCCGTTCTCTGCATATAAGGGTATTTGATCAGATTCAGGGGATTTGTAGGCTACTGGATTCCAAAGGAAGCCATCGTCTTTTATTGCTAAATGATATTTTTGTTCGTATTGTGAAAAAACAACGAGAATCAAATTTTTAGCGTTATTGTGGAGGATGATGTTTGTTGTAGCTTCAGAGAATGCGAGCAATATTTTTGATATAAGGGCGTTGTCAATTTTTGATGCGACCAACGATTTTTGTAGTTTTTTCCGCGTGTCTGTAATCGCTGAAAGAATGACTGGAAATTGATCTGAATATATTGTTCGTTGCATAATTGACTAGCCTACATTGAATTATAGACAAAGTGATAGTAACTTATTGTTTGAAACCCAAGACCGCAATTTGTTGGAGATGGGATTGAGGTATTTTGGCAAACGGTCGATCTCTCTAAGTAATTCATCTTTAAGCGGTGGATTATCCCTGTCATTATAAATGCAGCCGAGTAATATAGCATTGTTAGATTGTAGGGTGCGGGTTGCTTCAAGTAGCATGGATTCACTTGTTTTACTTGCTAATACAACGAGAATGCAACCATCGCAGGCTGAAGCTACCCTTTCAGCAGGGATGTTATTCGCGTTGATGCGGTTTATAGGAGAGCAATCGATTATTATATTATCAAAGTGAGATTGCCAATATTTAATGCATTCCTCCAATACCCCTGGTCTACGTAACTTTAGTATAGATGATTTACATCGTGGTGCTGTAATTCCTGTTAATACTGATTGATTATTCGATGTAGAAACAAGGTGTGGCGAGGGAAGCAACTCAGAAGAAGATTTGGGACTTGTAATATCCAATAATTGATTCAGGGATGGATGATGCAAATTAAGATCAACGAGTAATGTTGATTTACCTGCCAGAAGGTTTCTTTGTGCTAATGAAAATGCGATTGAAGATACACCTTCATTTGTATTGGCAGACGCGATTGATATAGCACATTTGTCGCTGCCAAATAATTGTGCGTATATTCTTTCTATTTCAATATTTGATGAAGGTATATTCATTATATTAGACCAAGTAAGGAGCTAAGCGAAACCAATTGAAAAACGTCTTTTAAAACAAGACGCATTTTTTCAATACTGCTTTCACTTTTGTTAGGAATGTATACGGTGTCACCAGCTCGTAGAACTGGGAGGTCATTAAAAGAAGCTGTGCGACTAAATTTCGCTAGATCAAAAGTTTGAGCTTGGTCTTTGCAACATGATAAATTGACTACGGTGATTTTTTTACGATATGCATCAGCACTGGTTCCTCCTGCTTGAGCCAGCAGGTCCAAAATAGTCATACTGTCATTAAAACGGTATCGACCGGGTTTGTTTACCGAGCCAAGGACGCGAATAGTTGATTCCTTGGAGTTTTCAATCCAAATCCGATCTTTTTCAGGGATATAAATGGTATCCCCGGTTTTTACCTGAGGTAATAATGACTCATCACCTGTCTCAAAATAGAGGGCAAGATTAATTTTGCTTACTAATGCGTGTCCTTTGTTTCGATGGCTTACCCTTATACGATGTAGATCTGCGTTGCGTGTGGGGCCATCTGCTGCTGATAGAATATCAAGAAAATTCATCGCATCGGTAAATCGATATCTTCCTGGGGCTCCTACTTGTCCAAATATATAAATAGATTTATCTGACGCCTGCCTTACCCATTGCGCCTTATTGTCACTAGGGTCTTGTGGCAAATCATGAATTCGAACGATAGCACCAGCTTGTAGTTGCGGTAGCTCGACATCAGATTTACCTTGGTTGATAAAATCATCTAAATTAAATTCGGTATGCTTTGTATGCCCATTATTCTCGGTTGTTACAATCTCTATATTGGTTGTATCTGCTTTTCGGGTAGGGCCCCCAACATGGGCCAGTAGATCAATAAGGGACATTTCTTGTGACCATTCCACACGGCCCGGTCTTACAACTGAACCGATAATACGAACAGCTCTATTAGGGGGGATTTTAAGCCATGACTTTTCATTAAAGTCGGTTTTTTCAGGCACAAAGATGGCGTCACCCGGGTCTATCTCCGGAGGGAGCCCTGCCACGGATCCTTCGGTATAGCCAGTGAGATCGAATGGGTGTACAGAGCCATCAGATTTTATGATGCGTATTTGCCGAGATTCAGCAAATCGAGTTGGTCCACCTGAGTTAGCCAATATATCCATGAAGGTAGCACCTTTTTTTCCTTCATATGCGCCAGGGCGAGAGACTTCGCCCATAACATAAACCATATTGGATCCACTTTTTATTTCTTCTTCTTGTTTTGGGATAAAAATAGTGGCACCTTTGGTTATTTTGGGTAGAAGGGAATTATCGCCAGTATCAAGATATTTTTTTAGATTAAATAATTTCGGATTACCTTGAGTAATGACGCGAATTTGTTCTACGCCAGCAAAGCGTGTAACTCCACCTGCTCTCATAAGGAGATCAATAAGATTTATTGATTTACGATGAGAAAAACTTCCTGGACTGTTTACTTCCCCAAAAACTTTAATGGCATTTCTATCTTCAGCTGCATCACCGGAATCAGCTACTTTTAATGGATCGAATTCCACTTCTACATTTCCGGTAATGGGTGAGGATGGAACAAAAATTATGTCTAAGGAACTAAGCGCAGGTAATGAAGTTGATGAACCAGTATCAAGGTATTGTTTATAGTTGAAATCTTGTGTATGACCGTCACGAATAAGTTGAATACGATCAAGTTGGGCTCCAGCCCGTAAGCCACCTGCAGCATGAAGTGCAAGTTGAATGCTACTGGAGGCGGAAATAGTGTATTCTCCTGGGCTTTTAACGTAACCATGGACGGTCACAATCATCTGCTTTTTGTAGACATATATATGTAAGTTTCTAACGTCTTTAAAAGCAGAAGAAAGATGTTCAGAAACGACTTTTTGAAGATCATCTTCAGTGAGCCCTGCAACAAATACAGCGTTAATCTCAGGAAGGATTATTCGACCTTGTTTGTCGACATCAAATGGAGACTTAAGTGAATCCTCTCCAGGAAGAGAGATTTTTATTTGATCACCTACTTGGATTCGATATCCGGTTGCTTGTATTTTTGAACAGCATAAAAGTGAGAGTACAATAAGGGCTGGTATTCTCAGGAATCCTATTTTTTTTGATGATAGAAACATAATATATTTCCAGTAAAATTGAGTAAGTCTATTTTATATTTACAGTTGTGGTACTGGGAACTATATCGATTCGGACTCGGCGGTTAACCAATCTAATATGAGGTTCTTCACCGTCAAATTGAGGGTTTTCTTCACCACTTTCATCGTAGCTAATTCGATTATCTGCTATGCCAAATATATTGAGATAACGCCCAACCATTTTTGCCCTCTCGAGTGCAAGATTGTGATTGTATGTGTTGCTACCCTCGGAATCCGTATGACCAGTAATAGAGATATGTAGGTTCGGTTTTTCTTTTAGTCGGTGGGCGGCATCGGAGAGTCGACCTATGTATTTGGGATTTAGCTCCGATGAATCGGTTGCAAATTGATTATCACTATTGAGGATGTCAATAATATCTTCGATGCTTTTAGCATTAGTTACTACGTCTCGCTTTTGTTGAATATTTACAGTAGGTAGCCGACACAGACCTCTGCTGGTAACGTAGTTAAGTTGCCGCTCTAATCTAGCTAAAACTCCTCGTTGTACGATTAAGTCGTTGGCTGCATCGTAATGAAGTTCACCAGCTACCTCTCTTTCTATGCGATGCTGGCGTTGTTTGGATTGTAAAACAGTGGCAGGGAAGCAAAGTTCAGCGCCCTCAAGTACTAGCATGTCGAGGTGCCGGCTGGTAAGTTCTAAGTCGAACCTAAGGCCATGTTCCGGCCCAAGGGGTTCATGTGCCATGACGGGGGAAATGTTGGCCATATCGTGCTCAGCCATGCCTCCAAAGCCATGTTTCGGCCAATGGGAGCAACCCGATAGACAAATTATGAGCACAAGCAGTAGATTTAAACGGTACATTGGTTATCGCCCGGCGATTGCGTGCTCTCTGCACCGAAACTTATCGGAATGGCACTGCCCACACGTAATAGCTCCATGAGCTCTTTTGGTTGTCCGTGAACACCACGTATCACCAAGGACTGGTGTTGAGCTTTGAGGCGTTTGAATAGATAGACAATGGCACCGATTCCAGAAGAGTCGATGAACTCAACGTTATTTAGGTCAAGCAGCACATTCTTGGTTTGAACTGTTGCCACGATTTCTTCAAGTACTGGTTTAATTTGACTACAACCATGTGCATCCATTTCTCCAGAAAGGGAGAGTACTAGATCGCCGTTGGATGAGTAGTTTGATTGTTGTTGCATGACACGTACCTCATGTTGAAAAGATACAAGAGAGTTTGCAGTTAACATGCCAGTAATGGTGTGGTTTTATTTCACAATAAAATCAATGGGATAGCTTTATCTTCATGGCGCTAAGTTGAGTTGTTTGCGTTTTGCAAATCCATTTGCAAGTTATTCGTTCGCACGTTTACCTAAGTTCTATTGGCCCCTACCTAAAACCATTACGGAAATAGTTCGAAAAATAATGCAGGTGTCCATTTTTATCCAGCTATATAGTGAACTTATTGCGAGAGCGTAGCTGTGGTCAAAACCAACTTTTGAGCGTACGTCGTCAATGTTGGTGTCATATCCTTGGTTAACTTGTGCCAATCCCGTTATTCCGGGCATAACACCATAGGTTCTTTCTGAGAAAAAAGGGATTTGGGATTCAAGCTTTTTATAAAACCCGGGTCGCTCTGGGCGAGGGCCTATGATGGACATCTGACCAAGTAACACATTAAAAAACTGGGGCAATTCGTCTATACGGGTTTTGCGCATAAATATACCAAATGGCGTGATGCGAGGGTCGTTTTTAGCTGCCCATTGTGCACCTCCTTTTTCCTCTGCATCAGTGACCATTGTTCTAAATTTTATCATATTAAATAGATCTGTTTTATGCGGACGGGCTTGACCTATTCGTAGTTGCGTAAAAAAAACGGGGCCTGGCGAGTCGAGCTTTATAAGGATTGCGACAATTGGAAAAAGAGGCAAAGTCAGTGACAAGCAAAGTACAGAGAATACGATATCGAAAGTCCGTTTCATTTTTGTAATATATGGATCAAGAATATGGCTATCTGATCTGTCATTAGCATTCATTTGATCTTGTCGACGAGCTTTTTTCCAGGGGCCAGAATCGGTATGAAATAGAAATCCAATAATTCCCTTGAGACAGGTTAAGTGGCCACTTATTAGGTAGCTTAGTGATGTAACAATTTTATTGGAGTTTTCTGAAGGGAATAAAATTCCGAAAAATGCGATAATGTATGCAATTAATTGAAGAGAAAAGGTTAATAGCATAAATGAATTGCTAAATGACAACATGAAGGATCCGATAAATGCATATATCATGAGAAAAGGCATGAATACCCGTAAGGCTTTTCCAGAAAAAAAAGTAAAGGCAATGCCTCCATATTTTGGTGATATTAGATGCTTTAAACGCCACAGTTGTTGTAAGTTTCCAGCCGCGATTCTTAGTCTTCTTTGGCTTTCCATCGTGTCATCGGTCATTTCCATTTCAAGAGCATTGATTTGAGGTTCATAATCAGATCGATAGCCTTTTGCAACAATTGACATTGGTAGAATAAAATCATCGTTTATAGTGTCTGAAGAGAGTTGCTCAAATAATTCGCGTCTAAATAGATAAAGTGCACCATGTGCTCCTAACGTTGATCCTAGAGATGCTTCTCCTAGTTTTATATTGCTTTGGTATTTCCAATAAGTAGCCTCTCCTTTTGATCCAGGGTGTAAAATTTGATAATGGCTGTTAAGAACGCCAATTTTCTTATCATTAAATCGAGAAGCTGCTATGAGAAGTGAATCAATAGACATAATGGCGGAAATATCGGATAAAGCGACTAACTCAACATCAGACTGTGATATTAACTCATTGATGACAGCAACCTTTCCTCTATTTTTCTCAAAATTGATGACTTTAATGTCTAGGTGTGAGCATTCGACTTCATTAATAGCGTCAATGGCAAGCTGGTAGGTGTTATCGGTACACCCGTCGCAACCTATGGTGACTTTTAGGTGTGTCTGTGGATAATCCAAAGAGGCAATGTTTCGAATTTTTTCAGCTATCCATTTTTCCTCATTATAAGCCGGCATAATAATACATACCGTTGGAAGTTGGGTGTCTTGTGTTGAGGAATTGTATTTTCGACTATTGCTAAACTTTTTTTCAATTTTATCTTTTCGAAATATTTTGAGAAGAATTGGGTATCCAATGTGATGATAAACAATTAGAAATCCAAAAAACAACGTAGTAATTAGCAATACAGGAATATCCATAATTATCTCCAGATATGAGAGTCTATTATCGTAAAATTAATTTTGTGTTAAGTAAAAGTCGAGAGTATTCAGCTATCATATTGGTAACATTGCCATGCTTTTTTGCGAACTCTCTTGGCAGTAGTGTTTTTGGCATATTAAGGGAATGTAGTAATCCCAGAGACAGGGCGATTGGGCTTTCTTTCTCAACCGTATCACCTGTGTGTGGACAAACGGTTTCGATAGATCCTCCAACGTTCGTTACTACGGTTCGAATTCCGCATGACTGGGCCTCTAAAGGAGATAATGGAAACCCTTCGTTTAAGGAAGGCAAGCAAAAAACATCTAATGCTTGATAAAAGGAACTCATATTATCCAAATGACCTAGAAAATGAACTCTGTTTTCAATCTTAAGGGATTTAGCTTGATATTTTAGATTTAATTCTTGTGATCCGCTTCCTGCTATGGCGAGATGAATATCATCTGATAATAAATTTAATGCCTCTAATAGAAAGTGCTGGCCTTTTACTATCTCCATTCTTCCAGAGCAACCAATGATTTTTCTATCCATGGGAAGCCCAAAATATTGGCGAGCAAAGACTTTGTTTCCCGGAACAAAATGCTCTGTATTTACACCGTTTTTAATAACAGTAATAGGGTGGTTTTTTATATGATTTCCTAAGTCTTTGGCCACAGAGTTGGAATCAGCAACTAATGTTGGATTGGCAATCTTTAGCGCTAATTTCTGAAGCTTTCTTTGCTTCTTATTATCGAGATGCCATGCATCATGTTCTGTGTGAACATGGGATGCTATTCCAAAGGCTTTTCCGGATATTCCCGCATATATTAGAGGTCCAATATGATGCGTATGAATTGCAACAGGGTTTAGAGTTTGGAATAATCTAAATAGGGCGACGAATAGGGAAGGCTGAAATCCCGATTTTTTATCAAGGAAAAAGAGGTTATCTTTGAACGAAGCCAATCTTGGCCATTGTTTTACGGAATTATCGAAAGTACCTTCAAGACTTACAATGTAGCAAGTATTAGATTTTGAACCAAAAGACAATAAATCTAGTGCCATTGTCTCAATTCCACCGGGTCGTAAATGTTGAACAATCTGTATGATAGTAGTCATAGTATTTCCCTTTAAAAGGATGTATGTCTTGAGGGTAACGGGGGGATACGGCTGATTACCGGTACATTGAGTAACTCTTCAAGCTGTTTTCTGGTTCGCAGAGTAGTATCGGTAATTTCGATAAGTAGAGCTATGCCCCCACCGAATACTGTTCCGGCAATAAACCCGAATACTATAAATAAATAAATGGGAAAGTTAGTTGGATAACTTGGGGTAAAAGGCTTGTCAATAATCTTTACGCGTTTATCTTGTTCAAATCTACCTAATGATCCCGTAACTTTCGCCATTTCATGACGAGTTAGGAGTTCATTATAAAGGTTCGTTTTAACTTTTAGATCTCTATAAAGTTTCAAAAGATCTTTCTCTTGATCTCCATAATCCTGCGCCTTTTTTTCAAGAGAATGTATTGTCTTTTGTAGGCTTGAAGTTTCTTCTTTTAGACCAACTACCCGGCTTCTACTAAATTGCAAGTTTTCTAACTGAGAAATTAGAAGCGGTTGAGATGAGTCGTTTGTTATCATTGTGATGCTAGCGATATCCCAAAGTTTGTCTGTATTTTTTGAATTCTTTGATAGAGACATTAATTCTATTCGCTCTTCTTCGAGGCGTTTAAGCTGTCGTTTAGCACCTATAATCTTACTATGTTTGTCTGTGTATCGAGATTGATAAAGCGCGAGAGCACTTTGTATTTGAACAATTTTTTCTTCGATAACGCCAATAACTGGATTAGTCTTAGATAACTGCTGATCCAAGCTACCTAAGGTTTTAATGGATCCTGCTAGTTCAGATTCTTTTTCTGATAATCGCTGTTTTAATTTGGTTAACCTTGAAATATTGGAAAGATGAAATTCTGGGAGTTCTGTTGCATGTAAGTTTTTGTAGGTGGCCAGTGCTGACTCAGCTTGATCCAATTCTTTCTTCCTGTATTCAAGGTGTTGTGAAAGGAATCGGCTTGAGTCAGACATTGACGATCGTTCCGGAGCAAGAAGTTGTTCTATAAATTGTTGACTAACAGAATTCAAAATATCTTTCATTCCTGTGGGACTATCTGTTGTATAATCTATTCTAATGAGGTCTTTACCCTTAAAACTTACGATAAGTGAATTGGATAATTTTTGAATTATTCTGTCAAATTCTTGAGGTGGACTATTCTCTGTTACCAAATCCATTTCACGTGCTACAGAACCGAGAATATGTCGGCTATGTAGCAATGTTTGTAGGGCATCTTTTCGTTCTTTGAGCATTGCCGAAACGGCAAAATCTTCCAAAAAAGGATTCATTTTTGAGGTTTCTTGAATAAGCATACTAGTATGATTTTTATACTTTTTGTTAGCGGTAACGCCGATGATGAGTCCAACAATGGGAAAGAATAATATTGGTATAACTATTACATAGCGCTGTCTCCAGGCCCCTGAAAATATAAGATTGAATCGATAGGATAGGCCGTTCATAAGTTACTTAACCATGTTGAAACTTGTTTTGAGCGAAAAGTCCAGGTCTGATTGGATACGGACATCTTCCTTATTTCTCTGTTGTTGTCGAAAATGGAGTCTTCAATAGCATCAACCATGTCGTAACCGTTATTTACGATCCTCACGACACTTCTGTATTCTTGTATAGCGGAAAAATTGGTTGATACAATAGGGGTACCTGTTGCCAAATATTCGCGAAGTTTTAGTGGGTTACAGGCATCAATTTGTCGGTTTTTGACGAATGGTAGGAGTGAAACAGTCCAGTGTTGACTGTAAGCTGGAAGAGATTGATGATCTCTGGGGCCAAGAAAATATGCATTTTTGAGAGAGGATAAAGAGGATATATCTATTTCGACTTTTCCAATGAACACAAAGCTCCAGTTTGGTAAATAATTCATGACCTTTTTAAGCATGTCAATATCGAACCACTTAGATATACTGCCGTAAAATCCAGCAATGGGTTTTCCGTCTTTTGGCAGGTCATCTGCAGCCAATGTTGGGGTTGAGAAAAGATCAAAATCGACACCATGAGGCAAAAAAATTGTTTTATTTTTAGGGAATTCTTTAAGAAGTATTTCGCTAGAAGTCAAAACGAGACTTGCTTTTTTAAGGGCTTCTAATTCTCTTTTTGAAACTGTGTCATGATCTACTCCAGCTAATGACTTAAAATCATCTCCACAGTAATAAACCATCGAGCTTTCACCAAGATGTCCGTATAAATCAACTGCTGTTGGTAGTGATATCCAAAGTATTGGGGATTTTAAGCTCATATTTTTTAAGATAGGTTTTATTTGTAGAAGTAAAAGTATCCGAGAAACCCAGCGAGAGAATTTTGTTCTAGGCGCGGGAATGGTTTTCGGGTTTACTACAATGAAATTATTGTCCTTTCTTATGTCCGATACATTTCTAGGGGCGATACGTGTAAAAAAATCATTTTTCTTTAATGATGAAATAAAACGGCAAGAAAATAATTTGGAGAAAATTCTTTTTAGGTCTCTGATATTAAACTCAGGTTGGCGAAGTCCAATAGAGTTCACCCACAATATTCGTCTATCCTTTGATAGATGAGTTATTAGATGTTGAGTGCTACTCGGAAGGCCTCCCCAATCCTCTCCAAATACAATGAGATCACGAGGTTCATCTAATAGTTCTTGTTTGGATTTGGATTGCATTGTGGTAACTCCGAATGATGATATGGAGATATACTGCATTTATTAGGCCAAAAAACAATCAACGTAAAAACAATAGGTTATGAGTTTTATGAGGGGTTGGAATTGTAGAATTCAGAAATTATTGCAAATTGCGTTGCCTTTTCACGATATGCTTTTGTATTTTCAAATGTATTAGTACGGAGCGTGGGGCTGGGGCGTTACGCGTTAAGGGTAAAAACTAAATACCACTCCCGATTGGATGAATCGAATGATCAACGATATATGCTCTATAACGTGTAGAAGCTCCCGGAGGGATTGCGAAGGGAAGACCACCCCAAGAAAGTTGGTCAACGTCACCAACTATAGGTAATAAGCAATGATCGACATAGGATTGTTGCTCATAAGGGAAGGAAATATAGCGAGTAGGATATTTTCGTATATTCTTAACTATTATGCTGGTGGTTACTTTTAGATCGTCACACCCGTTTTTAAGGATGGCGTCTGGAAGATAGTATGATGTTTTGAATTTTTCCTTTGTTAAAATCGCTAGTATCTCAGGGTTTTTTGATTCAATAATAAGATTCCCAATTTTTAATTTTTTTCCTGTAGATGTAATGTTTCTAAGGTATTCAATTATTTCTCTATAATTATCTTCATCAAGATTCTTTAAATCCATCCAATAATTTTTGTCTTTGTCCGTGATATTTAGTAAATCAGATAATAGGAATGAAATGGATTTACGCTCTGGCCAGTGAAAGATGTCGATGGCACGTTTTTTTTGGTCCCAAATGGCGTCAAATTCAAATGAAGAATAATACTTATTGTAGATTTTTGCTCGCTCTGGAGAGTTAGTTCTGTGGGCATAGATATGTGATAAAATATCATGATTTTTAAAGAAAATATCCAGCTCTATAGGGTTCTCTACCCCCAAACTATTAGCATCAGTATGTTTTGGTAATGCAATCAATACTGTTGGAAGATTATCGCAGCCTATATCAAAAATATTGGAGTATGAAATAACGCGACAAGCGTAATATGAAATAAACACCCTAATTGGCCTCATGGTATTGGTTAGCATAACCAATAAAAATGCTATGATACCTAATACTAAAAGCAGCTTATTCATATAGCCAATGTTCATTTTACGTGCGATTAAGGTAGTCATCATTTTCCACTCTAATAGAAGAACCTTGGATAGAAAAATACGTTAAATGGCGACTTTCTTTGGGGACATTAGCTATGCCTCCTAACGTATTGATAAGAACTTCTGGGAAGTAGGATGTATTAAATATACCAAACTGCTTATCTCTAAATTTCGTAATTTCTCTAGATAATGCTTTGCTTTTTTTACCTTGGGAAATGAATGGGATTGATAGTTCTGATTCCAAATGGATGGGTATCAATCCATGTCCTTTTCCTATTACTTCGCCGTGATCGGGAAAGTAAACTGCAAAATCATCAGGGCTGGATTTTTCGATATATGAAAATATTGATTCCAAAATAAGATCAGTATAATGGATAGATGCAAGATAATGCAATTTGTCATTACTAATGGGTTGATCTTCTGTAGCCTGTTGCTTTATTGCATCAATACTATTTTTTGGAATAGGCATACCATTTCGTATTCTGTAGTCGCTATGTTCCCCCCATAGGTGGAGTACAACAAATGATTTTTGTGGTTTTTTTAGCTCTTTTAACGCTCTGTTCGCTGCGACTCTATCTGTCCACTGAGTACCATCTTCATTTTTATGAATAATTTGATCGGCACTATTTGCGACTTTTGCGCTGTAGGTATCCCACCGCGTATATAAATCCTGCGTTGTGATCCATACAGTTTCGTAACCAGCGTCGGACATAGAGCTAAGCAGTGTTTTGAAAGGCAAGCCATCATGTAAAAATGTGCTGCTAGTGGCAAATGTTAGAGATCTTGCTACGGACTCTCTGGTATTTGGTGCAGGTGAGTATACATTGTTTACACGATTGAAATTTTTAGATTCTGTTAAACGCCTCTTTAAATTAGGGGTACTATTTATGGTTTCATCATAAATTGAATATGATCCTTGTCTAGAGGATTCCCCCAGTATTAGAATAATGTCTCCATCTTCTTGGGACAAAATGGGTAGTTTATCTATGTGAGATGGAAGGGAATTTCCATAAGGCTCTTGACTTAGATGCCGTTCATGAAGTGCTAACGTTGCTGTAAGATATAAATTGTATGATGGCATTGAAGGGATAATGTATAACATTGAGAAGGCATCTTTCTTCGCATCATTTGCATACCCCTCGTCAACAATATACCTAAATCCTGGGTAACCAATAAATAACATGAATGTTAAGCCATAGATGGGAAGCGCAATATATTTGTTTGTAGGTATCACAGATTTTGTGAACATGCACATGAATATTAGTGAAATTATGATGGTGATAAAAAAAGTCGTCATGTTTATTAGTGAGAAATATTCAAATACTTCATCAAAATTGGATGCCATTATGGAGTGAAATGCACCGTTGCTTAGCATGCCTCCAGATACTTCAACTGAAATGGCTGCTATAAAGGCTGAAGTTAAAAGTAGAATATTTAGCATAATTCTAAATCTACCAATTAGTGTAAATGTACATAGGATTATAAGAAAATTTAGAAATATGTAATAATAGCTAACTATGGAGCTCTCAAAATTCCCATAGAAAAAAGGAACCAGGGATATCACGAATAACACAATAATGGATTGTATTTTTTTTCTCGAAATATGAGTAAATCGCACTCTTAACAAGTGAAAGAAATTCATAGATTATCCCCATATATATCTTGTTTAGGGGAAATAGAACGTATTATTTTTGCAGGACATCCTCCAGCTAACACCATCGATGGGAGGTCGTGAGTTACGACGCTGCCTGCTGCGACGATGGTACCGTGACCTATATGAACACCAGCCATAACTGATACGCCGGTTGCTAACCAGACGTCATCCTCAAGTATGATGTCACCAACCTGTGAATCGTTATCTGGTAAGCCCATTGCTCTTGCTTTGGGTGCGATCGGATGCCCAGGATAACCAGCAAGAAGTGCTCGTCCGGCGATACGAACGTTATTTCCAATTTCGACCCGGCTGCCCACTGCAATGGTTGTCATCCATCCAATATCGACATTGTTTCCAACCATCATGATGGGTTCTGAGCTTGATGCTGTTCGACCACTAATGGTCGTTGCTCCAGATACCCTGCAATTATTTCCAATATGAATCTGTACAGGGCCACTTATATAGGGGACGCCACCGTATAGGTTTAGACTTGTTCCTATACTTGAAATTCGCCCTTTAAATATGGGCGTACAGATAAAAACTCTGACTATATTTGAATAAATAGTATTAAAGGTCTGGTAAAGAAAATAGATTGATTTGAGAATAAACTTTGGTATGGGGAGGTCAAAGTTTATCAAACGCTTGATTGTAGAGAATAGAAATTTGGCAAACGGGTGATTACTGGTCTTAATCCATTGTCGAGTTTCACTGAATGTAATTAGTTGCATGATTTACCTATCAATTTGACAATTATGTTGAGAAGTTAAGAATAGATTTGCAGTAAATATGCCAAACCTATTTTTCTGATAAGCTATTGATTTATAAACATACTGTTAAAGGTTGAATCTTGTATCTTATATTCTTTGCAAATTGCAACGTCTTGTGAGACCTGTAATAGGAGAATCTATTTTTTAGATATTGATTTGAGAAGTACGTTATCCGTCCATCGTGAAACAGCGACAACAAGTGCAGATAGTATATATATTGGCCAGGTAAATCCTTGTGTCAAAAATGTCCCGGAAATGACTGTTCCAATAAGACCAGCGAAGACGGCCTGTGATGCGGCGACAAGGGCGGGATCCACATCTGCTATATATAATTCTATGGTAACTAGGCAGCGATAAGACGTTTTCAGTAGAAGAACAATATTAAAAATGAAGACTGCTAGACCTAGAAATCCAGTTTCAGCAAGCACACCAAACCATGTGCTATGTACTGCATGATTGAGGCCGTCCCAGTGAGGGCTATAGTAATAGTAGTTTGAGTAGAAGTTATCGAGGCCGACACCGGTTAAAGGGTTATGAGCTGCCATTCCTATTGCTGCTTCCCAAGCATACAAACGGCCCATTGCAGATGCGTCAATACCATCTTCTGAAGCGCCTCCGCTAGATCGTCCAGATATTCCAGCGACAAAATAGAGAAAAATGGCGAAAATGGCGGCTACAGATATGAATAGAACCTTTGACTTTGTTTTCCGATAACCATAGATACCGAATACCGCGAGTATACCCAATAAGCCACCTCGACTTTGTGTGGCCATGATCGCACTGAATAATGTAGTAACACTAATTAGGCCAAGAATTTTTGAGCTTGTTGATATACCTTTAGTAACGATTAGACCGACCGCAAAAGAGGCGGGGAACATTAAGACAAGTGCAAGATCATTTGGGTCACCTAGAACAGAGCCAATTTGACGACCTATGGTAACTCGAGTTTCTTCCACCAACCCTATACCGTTGGCTTTATTGTATAGCGCGGTGAGTCCAACCAATGTACCAGATATAGTAATTATCTTCGCTGCTAAAGAGAAATCTTTTGCCTCTCTTGTTAAAAATGCAATAGCGTAGGTCATTAAAGCAATTTTCCAATATATACCTTTAAAATATTCAATTGCAACGGGCCTATTGCTGGCGGCAATAACTCCTATTACAACTAATAAAAAGAAGATTGAAATCGAAAATAGGTCTTTTGTACAATAAATCTCTATCTTTTTGCTTATTGCAACATGCCAAAAAAGAGAAAAAAGAGAAGCTAACGATAGTAATAGTGGGATTTTAAAGTTATAGATTTGTGGGAATACTTCGTGTAATCGAAAAAAGGAAAAAACTACAAAAAGTAGAACCATTAAGAAAGGCTTCCAAAGAACAAAAATAATCGCTATTGGAGCTATAGATATAGCCAAAATGAGAAATGGATTTTGGACCTTTAGCCAGGCTATAGATATAGCAATGCACAAGAGGCATACAAATATAACCTTTTTTTGTATATCTAATTTATCTGTTAAGAAGCGCATGGATAATTTCCGTAACGTTTTGATATCCTTGGTATTAGACCAATATTAGTTGCGTATGCAATTTGTATGATTGGAGTCAGTACGATCATGACTATTGAGATAATATCATTGTTCAGAAAAATATTTACTGAGTATAAAGAAATTGAAAATACGGTGAAGTATACTAATTTTTTAATGGGATAAATTATCCTAATTTTTGATTGGCTTGAAATATAGAAAAGAGTAAATCTTAATAGTTGTGCTAATATAAGTGCTGTGATAACGCCATAAACGAAATGGTTTTTTGAAAATATAGTCATAAAAACGATAGCGACAGATGAACTTGTAAGGTTAATAACAAATTGTATATGTGTACTGTTCCCACAAAAACATCCAACATTAAATAGCTCAGTTAGTTCTTTTATTAACATAAAAATACAGACCCAAATAATGTAATGAATAGCGCCATAATATGATTCTGGAAACATATTATGTATTATTACAGGGGACGCTAATAAGATTACGGGTGTGATGGTAAAAAGCATTACTGTGCCTATTGATACAGATTTCGAAAAACGAATTTTTCCGTTTGTTTCATTAAGGACAGAAAATCGTTTTGGATTCCACCACATAGTAAATGGTTGAAAAAGTAAGACTACAGCTAGTCCAAATTTGAGGGCAATTGCATATTGCGCAAGTTCTGTTAGAGACGTTGTATTTGCTATTATCCATCTGTCGAATCCATTTTGAGCAAATGACAATATACCGCTACCAACGATTGGAATTCCATATATTAACGTGATTTTTGTAGTTTTTGGGTTGATTGATATTCCAGCTGATTTCACATGACAAAAAAATAGAACAATACTTTGTAATAGAGTTGCTATCAGAGATGCTTCTAATACACCGCTTATTCCTCTTTCATGTGTAAGAAATATTACCGTAAGTATTGCTTGAATAATTGCTCTTGAAGTTGTTGATAAAAAGAATGAAATTATATTATTATTCATTCTCATCCATCCTAATGGAACGGATATGCACCCTTCGAGAGATACGACAGCCAAAATTAGAATGACATTATAACGAGTTAGTCCCCCTGGAACTAAGTTGGATAAAAATGGGGATATTAACCAAGCAAGAAAAAATGAAATAATTGAGATGATAATGGTTATACCAAACAGATCAGATGCGATATTTTTTCTTTTTATTATGTTGTTCTCCGATCCAGCAAACCTGAACAATGTTTGCTCTAGGCCCATTCCAATAAGTACACTGCTTAACATAGCAATGCTAGTTATTATTTCCAGCTTTCCAAATTGATTCGGTGTTACATGGTGTGCAATAAAGGGAAGAATTATCAGCGATACTCCTTTCATCAAAGCTATGCTTAAGCCATATATGCAGGCATGTTTTGCTCCTTGTGGCACTTCGTTGTATAACTTTATTAGTTTATTCATGTTATGTTTTTTGTCCGTTTCTTTACGTAGATTCTTGTGCGGTGAAATGTAGTTTGCTAATGGCTGAAATAATCGGTTGGTGTAGATCTTCTGCTTTATATTTTAGTGAAACGCTTTGTGAACATGCACCTATACGCTTTATTATATCTGGGTTGTCTTGAAGGAATTGTATTTTTGATCGCAGATCATCAGGGTCTTGAGGAGCGTACTTTATACAGTTTTTGTTGTGGATCAGCGTTTTATCCCAGTAAGCATTATCTGCAGGTATCATTACACAATGTCCTGATGCCATAGCTTCAAGTATCGATAGGCCGAAGGGTTCGTTTTGACTTGTTGAGATAAATATGTTGCAGGAAGCCCTTATTCTATCGAGATTATCGGGCTCCTCATGCCATTTAACGTTTTCAATCTTCATAAGGTTATTTGAAATAGGAAGCAAAGTGTCTAAAGGTTTTATAAAACATATGTGTGTATTTGGCCGATTCTCCACACTCATTTTGCTTAACGCATCAATTAATATGTCGAGACCTTTCCACTTTAGGAGCGATGATGCCCAGAGAATCGTAGGTGTTTTATATTGACAAGGAGATGGCCACTGGTTTTTGCATATGCCGTTTTCAAATTCACTCACGTTCTGTGACTTGCGCCATACATTATCGGAAAGCCCTATGGTTGCTAATGCTTCTAGAATTGAGGGGTGGGCGCTTGGAAGAAAGAATGTACGATCTGAAGCAGATAAGCATCGGCCGATGGTTTTGGATTTTGCTACATCACCATGCACAAGCTGTACTATTTTGTAATTGAACAATCGTTTTGCTAAGTAGATTGATAAATCGACTCCTGGCCCTGACGCACCAAGTACAATTTTTGTTTTTTTTGTTCTAAGAATGGCAAATACAATATTTAAGGAAAGAATTATGTGCTTAATAAAGTAGGGTATACCTTGTTCAATTTTTCTAAATAGTTTTGGTTCGAAAATTGATAGTTTTCTTACAGATGGCAAATTCCATGAATTATTATCTGAAGTCAAAACTGTTATGTTAAATTTATGTTGATCAATTTGACGTAAAATAGTCTCAGTTGCCACTTTTGATCCGCCTCTAAATCGAATGGGATCAATGATTAAAATATTTGTTTTATAACTCATGAAGTTTCTCCAGATTGAAATAGATTTTTTATCACTCTGAATAATGAAAATGTTATAGATAGAGGAATGTTTGAAATAGTTGGCTTGGCGTGAATCGGTTTATTTTTGTGATTTAAGTTAATAGTATCAGAGTACAATTTTTCAAAATTGTTAATATATTTTTTGATATCATAATTTGAGATAATATGATCTACGCCACAAACGCCAAACTTTCTTGCTTTAATGGGGTTTTTGTACAAATAATGAATATATTTAATGAGCTTTCTTTCATCAGATCTAGGGTATAGCTTGCCAGAAATATTGTGTTTTACGATATTTGTAATTTCTCCGAAATTGGGAGCAATTACAGGGATTCCCGATAGGCTGGCTTCCGCTATTGATAATCCAAATGCTTCTTCTTTAGCGGTGGATATAAATAGATCTACACCACCCCTTAAAATGCCAATGATCTTGTTTGATTCACCATAAAGATGAATGTAATTACTAGCGTTGTTTTCTTTGATTAATTTTTCTAACTCTTTTCTAACGGGACCTTCACCTAAAATTAGAAGGTGAATTGGAACTCCACTTTTTCTTAGTTTGATCGTTGCGGATATCGCGAGATCAATACCTTTTCTATGTATAAGCGATCCGGTAGTAGCAACGAGATAGTCTTTTGAATGAAGTTTAAGTTGTTCTCTAATTTCTACTTTTTTCTGTGATAGTAGGCGCTTTATATCTAACCCGTTTTCAATGACCGTGAGCTTACAGGCGGGAACACCATCTCTGGTTAACCCGTTTAGTGTGGATTTGCTAACTCCCACTATCATAGTCGCTTGGTGTAGGCTAAATATAATTCTATCTTTTAGTGAGTAAGAAGAGTGCAAATGAGAGATCAGAGGAATTTTTTTGATTCGACATACTCTATTTAGCCACAAGCTTGGAGCGCCACTGTTGGCATGAACTAGTTTTACGTTGTATTTATCGATAAGGTGTTTTGCAATATTTTCGATTCTTAAATAGTCTCTAAAACGAGAGAACGCACTGTTGTTGAAGAGGCAGGTAAAATCTGTTGTTATGACTTTTATTCCTAGTGCTGAGGCTGTTTTTCCAACTATTTCGCTATTACACCAAAGTATGATTCGAAATCGCGCCCTATCGATATTGGTAATAAGATCAAGCAAGCAACGTTCGCTTCCTCTTATCCAATTGTTTCCATAATGGGTTAATAGAACTGTGGGTAAATGTGGCTTATCGAGCATGTTAGTTTCCAGTTTCTTGTGACGTATAGCTCTGTCTGCAAGCTATGTTCCATATTTACAGTGATTTTAACTGGTTGAAAATGTGAGGATTTCTTGGTTTTGACGAGTGCTTGGCTATCTCCTTATCGATTTTTTGCATTATGCAATTTGATTATAGGAATGAATTATTGAGGGAATAACTGCAGTTGAAGAGAATTCACTTCTAACTTTCTGTTGTGCTGCATAGCGCATGTTGTTCTTTTTATGTGAGGGCATTTCCAACCATTCCCTTGTATGTCTCACTAGGTTGTTGATATCGCCAACATCAACTAGCCAACCATTGGATTGGTGACAAATTAATTTTCCTAGTTGCCCGACATCTGATGCTAATACGGGTATACCTCTGGCCATTGCTTCAATTGCAGCCAATGGCAATCCTTCTTGTCGTGATGGCATAATTAGTAGAGAAATATCGTTCCAATAAGAGGCCATATTCTTTTTTTGGCCCAAGAAATGTACATTTTCTGGCTTCGAGTGTTGTAGCGAATTAAAAAATGGCCCATCGCCATATAAGAAAAAATTAGTATTTGACAGTTGTTTCGCGAGATTGACAAAAATGTCTGGGCCTTTTTCCTCGCTTATTCTTCCGACATAGGCGATACGAGATCCTTGAGATAGGTCGATATTGTCAATGTTAATAAAGTTATTTAGTATCTCGGAATCTGTAGCAAGACTGTTAGATATATCCTGGCTAACGGCGTAATTTTTATCAGATAAACATGAGGTCAGCCGATCAATTAGACCGTAGAAATACAATTTTCCCGAACCTTTGTCCCCAGAGTGATAGGTAGACATCACGGGGATTCCCGAAATTTTCGATATTATTCTTCCAATTATTCCGGCTTTGTATCCGTGAGTATGAAGTATTCTTGGTGGGTTACATTTTAATTTTTTGCGTAGAGTAGATATTGTTCCATCCAGGGATTCATTTTCGATACATTGTATATTGAGATCTTCTCTTAGGGGGTGTGGTCCGTGATTGTCGAGGAATATAACTTTAACTTTTATGTTTCTTTGTTGTAATCCTGTGGCAAGTTGCAGAACATGCGTTTCGATTCCGCCATTACTCCTGCTATCAAGGAGCAACCAAATTTCATTGTTTTTCTTCACAGCTAGCACCATATATTGTGAGTTTTAATATGTCACAAATATTGATAGCAATTTTGATGCCTGGATTTATAGAGGTAATTGAAAAAAATCTCTGCAAATTGCCAATTTTATGGTTGGAATATGCAGTTTGAATTGCATTTTGCACAGTTTCCTAAAAATTACCTGTTATTTGGTGAGAATTCTGTCTGGCATGAGCTTTGCAGAAAAGTTAATGACAAATATTTTTTTCTGATCAAAAAACTGAGAGAATATGATATGGCGACTTATTTAGTTACGGGCGGATGTGGATTTATAGGATCTCATTTGGTGAAAAACCTACTAAAAGATGGGCATAACGTTAGGGTTCTGGATAACCTGTCTGTAGGTCGATCAGAAAATATTCCAGATTCAGCGGAGTTGATAATAGGAAGTGTAACGGATAAATATATTGTTCGCTCCTGCATGTGGGGTGTTGACGCGTGCTTTCATCTTGCATCATGTAAGTCAAAAATGAGATCACATGAAAGTTGGTTGTCAACGCACAACACAAATGTTGCGGGGAGTATCAATGTATTTGTTACTGCCGGTGTAAATAGAACGCCCGTAATATATGCATCATCTTATGAAGTTTACGGTGATAACGCTGATACACCGCTTAAAGAAAACTCATCGGTTAGTCCTCTTAGTTCGTTTGGTGTTGATAAGTTAGGAGTGGAGCTACAGGCGAGAATAGCGAGTCTTGAACACGGTGTACCAACAACGGGTCTGCGATTTTTCAATGTTTATGGAAATCATGAAGCTCATGAGGGCACGGATTGTGGTGTTATATCTAAATTCCAGAAAAATATTGATGATGATAATTCTCTCGTAATATTTGGTGATGGAAAGCAAGTACGTGACTTTGTCTTTATAAATGATGTAATTGTTTTCTTGCGGACGGCTCTCGAGAAGGTGACAAGAGCACCTTCTGTGTTTAACGTTTGTTCAGGAAAGCCGATCTCCATGAATTCCCTTGCAAAAATGATGATGACGATAAATTCAGTAAACAAACCAGTAAAATACGAAAAGAGCGAACGAGGTGACATCCGTATGTCAGTTGGTGATCCTAGGAAATCAATATCTAGACTTGGCGTTGTGGCCAAGCAGCCTTTGGTTCGGGGAATTCGTTCTCTTATGACAAGAGGTGTTCTATGTGGTGATGCTTAGATTTATTGTTAACATTCCCATGATTGTTTTTTCCTATATATAGTTGAGGGGCTGACCTCAAGCATTGCAGCTGCTTTTGGAATATTCCCTTCACATATGTTGATGGCATTTTCAATAATCTCTTTTTCGACAACTGCTAAAGGGCGTATTTTAGAACTCTGGATATTTATATCTTCAAGAGGTTTTGTTTGAGTACTTTCTGTATTAAGGTTATCTGTGTTGCATCTATTTATGTCTTTCTTAAAATCGAGAGTATTCAGTGGCGGCGGTAAATGTTCAAATTCAACAGTCTCTTCATTATGTAATACCATAATATTCCTAATTACATTTTGAAGTTGCCTTACATTTCCGGGCCAACTGTATTGGCGAAATACTGCGTCAACATCTTGAGAAAAATTTTTGAAAATCTTACCTTCTTCCTTCGAATATTTTTTGATAAATGTATTTGCAATTTGCATTATGTCACCACCTCTATCACGAAGCGGTGGAAGATGAATTGGTACTACATGGAGCCTATAATAAAGATCCTCTCTAAGAATTCCATCATTAACCGCTTGTAGAGGGTCTCTATTGGTTGCACATAAAAAACGAACGTCAACTTTCTCAATCTTGCTCGATCCAACTTTTTGAAATGTACCTGTTTGAACAAAACGAAGTAGCTTGGTTTGTAAATCCAAGTCCATTTCACCAATTTCATCAAGAAAAAGAGTGCCTTTATCTGCCTGGGATGCAGCCCCTTTCCGGTCACTTACCGCACCTGTAAATGCCCCCTTCACATGTCCGAATATTTCACTTTCCATTAGATCTTTTGGTATGGCCCCACAATTTAGAGGTATAAAAGGTTCATTCTTGCGATTGCCTTGATTATGTATAGCTTCAGCAGCAACTTCTTTTCCTGTTCCACTTTCCCCAGTAATGAAAATGGTCGCAGTACTTGGAGCGGCGGCATCTATTGTTTTATAGATTGTTTGCATTGCTAGGCTAGAGCCTATAAAACCGTGATAATTTTTTCGATTAAAGGAGTCTTGAAAATCATTTACTAAGTGTCTAAGTTTTGCCTTTTCTAATATATTTCTAACGGTTGTTTTTAGTCGATGTGCATCAATAGGTTTTTCTAAGAAGTCTTCGGCACCCGATCGAATTAGTTCGACGGCAATATCTACCGATCCATGACCAGTAGCAACGATGACAGACGTAGGGAATTCATTTTCTTTTATCCAGGATAAAATATCTTTTCCATCCATGTCAGGTAGCATCAAATCCAATACGACTAAATCGGGTACTGTAGATTTAATTTTAGCGATTGCCTCTTTACCTGAACTCGCAACAGCTAGGCAAATTTCTTCATCAGAAAGGTATTCCTGGTAGAGCATAGCCAAAGGTTCGGAGTCTTCGATAAGTAATACACTGGGTTTATCCTGCATGGTTATACCTTTAATATGTATAAATGTATTCATTTGAATCCTTGGCTAATACGTACTTCCAATTGTTCAAATGACTTGCTAGCTAATGATGATAGATTGGGAGTGAGGTCTGCTGCCTTTTGATAATTCTGTTCTTGACACAGTTGCTCAATTTCCCTAGCAAGATGCAATAATGCAAGATTGCTATGTGCCCCCGCACTGCTTCCTAGTGTATGAGCTTCAAATTCCAGAGTTTGGTAGTCAAGTTTGCTGTTGGCTACCTCGATATTTTCTACGCGTGTCCTTGCATCTTTTATATAAAGGGTGAGCAACTTCGGCATAATTCCAGTAGAAGTGTCTCGTACCAATTGAGATATGGTTGCTTCAGATACGATCTCATGTTCAGGTTGTGTGCTATTTTGTTGCAAATTCTTGGTTTCAGTGGCTATGGCTGCAGGTTCACTGGAGGCGCTATTTTCTTCTCCTTCGTTTTGAAAATTTGTTGCTCCTGACCATAAACCAATGCAATGTAGTGTTTCAGACCTATCTATTGGTTTTGTTAGGTAGTCGTCCATGCCTGCTTCAATAAACCGTTCTCTGTCGCCTGATAGTACATGTGCAGTAAGTGCTATTATTGGAATGCTTGATTGGTTGATTTCCAGATTTCGAATTTTTTGAGTGGCTGTCATGCCGTCCATTTCCGGCATCGATATGTCCATAAGCACAAGGTCATAGGGGCGGTTTTTGATGGCTTGAATAGCTTCAATTCCATTGGCAACCGTATCAACATGTAGATTTACATCTTCCAATATGTCTTTAACAAGCATTTGATTTGCAGGGTTGTCTTCCGCTAACAATATTCGAGTCCCAGCATCAGGCATAAGTTTTAATTCGTTGTGCTTTCTTGTTATTTCATCTTTTAGATGTTCAGCTGATTCGAGGGTAGCTGTAAACGTAAATGTGGTTCCACTACCTACTTCGCTGGTTAGGTGGATTTCACCCCCCATCAGTGTAACGAGTTTTTTACATATAGCTAAGCCCAATCCTGTACCTTCGTACCGTCTTGAGTGAGTTTGATCTGCCATTGTAAATTCATCAAAAAGAGTATCTTTGACTTCATCTGGAATTCCAACACCAGTGTCTTTTACAGAACAAAGAAAGATAAAGTCCCCATTTTGCTGTTGCTCGCTAGCGGTAGAAGCAATAACCTTTATACTTCCGAATGAAGTGAATTTTATGGCGTTACTAATAAGATTTATAAGAATTTGACGTAGTCTATCTGGATCCCCTTTGACAAAATTTGGAAGGTCAGGGTGTACTATTAGTTCAAGGTCAATATTTCTGTTATCAGATTGGGACTTTAGTAATTTTACTGTGGATTCCAGTAGTGTGTATAAGTTAAATCCGCTATTCTCTAACTCTAATCTATCTGCTTCCATTTTTGAAAAGTCTAGAATATCGTTAATAATGGTCAGTAACAATTCTCCTGAATATCGTCCTGTTTGAACTAGGCTTTTTTGTTTTTCGCTTAGTGGTGTGTTTTTTAAGAGCCCTAATACACCTAATACAGCATTCATAGGTGTACGAATTTCGTGACTCATAGTAGCCAAAAAACCCGATTTTGCTCGGCTAGCTGTTAGAGCTTGATCATGAGCTATTTGTAGTTCTTCTGTTCGTTCTCTTACTCTTTTTTCCAAAGTAACATTAGTGTCTTGTAGGGACGTTTCTCTAGTATTAATAATATGGGCCATAGAGATAATATCGATACTTAGTCTTGATATTTCTCTAAATCTGTATTTTTTTGATTTTAAGTCTGTGATCTTTTTGCTGATTTCATTTTGGTGAAAATTGTCTTTTGATATCTGGTTTGTTGCTTCTCTAATTTCTCTTATGGGATTAATTATCAAAATTTTATTTATTTTAAAAATTATAAATACAGCACATACAGAGAGTAAAAATAGTACGGCTATAAATTGACTTATAATATTGTCTCGCGTATTAAGAAGATTGTCATTGTTGAGATTTCCATCTAAATGCAGAAACTTTTGTTCTATTGTAAAGCTAATTTTTTGTGTATTATATGTTTGTCTTCCTAAGGAAAGAACCAATTTATCTTTATAGAATAACCTAAGGCTTTCCTGCTTTTCATTGTTATACCAAGAATCTTTGAAAATATTTGAATCAACGGGAAATTCAGTTAATAAAACGCCTTCCGTTGAATTGTTATATTGTATATTTTTTGCGAATGTAAAATAATTTACACCAGATTTTTGGTGAATTCTAAATTTGGTTATATTGCCATTTTTTAGTATGTTTTTTATCCAAGGGTCGTTGTTATATATTATGTGTGGTCTTGGCATCGTTGAATGTATTCTGTTTCCCTCGAAATCCAATAGTGTCAATTGGACAGTTTTTCCCAAAAAACGAATCGAATTCATATATTCTTTTAATCCAATCTGTATCGAATCTGGTTGCATAACGGCTTGAGAGAAAATTGGATGCTGGGAAACATCATCAATAAGTATTAGTTGTCGATCGATAAAGTCGCTGATGGAGATACCATAGGACTTTATTCTTTTGTTGAAATCCTGTTGTTGTATTTTTCCAAAGTCTCTCTCAAGAGATTGATATAAGAATAGCGAAACTGAAATACCAAAGATCAAAAATGTAGATATTAGTACAAAGCTTATTCCCTGTGATACAGCCATATTTCTCTTGTTATTACTTTTATCGTCAATTTCCATGAAGGCGAATTCCATTTGATTCTTCGTAGTAGGCCATAGTTAGATCGTTGATGCCTAATGCCTCATGCGCATCTTGATTCTTTTCGGAATATTCAGAAAATGGATTTCTATATGTTTTTATTAGACCTTTTACCGGGGAATTAATGTTTTCTAACGTAGATCTTATTATTTCTCTGTCGATTTCTATTTTACCGGTTATAAGGTTGTTTATAGATGCTTGTTCGAAGGCCGCAATAAAAATTCTTGTAAGATCGTAGGTATGAATGAATCCAGTGGGCGCCTTTATATCTATAGGTTTCTTAATTGTCTTTGGAAAAATGTTACTTGCTTGATCAAATACCTTTTGTTGGAACTTGTTGAGTGAATTTAGAAATGAAAATCGTGTTTGTATAAAATCGAGTGATATCTTGTTTCTAATGTTGTGGGTGATTATTTCGGGAAAGTCTCCCCCAGTGATTCCCCAATGGCTGAAGATTGGGAGTCTATTTTTCGGCGCAAGTGATTCCATTGCTGCGACAATGGTTTTTCCTTCAGTAGAGTTTGCTACTAAAAAAATGGAATCGGCGCCTTCTAGTTTTATTTTTTGGAGATACGCGATAGCTCTTTCTTTTGAAATCCCCCAATTGAACCAAGTTACACCGTTTGGTTTTAGGTTAAATTTTTGTAGCGCTGCACTCATAGTTTTTTTGTTTGCTTTACCCCATCCTGTTTGTTCTAACAGGAGCTCGGGTTTTGATATCTTTGTCTTTTCTATAGCGAACTTGGTTATGACATAGCCTGCTTTACTGTCATCAATTGACAAACGAAATACCCAGTTTGGTACATGAGGATAACGAGTTATAGGCGTTGCGGCGGCCCAAGGGTCTAGCACGAGAATTTGGTTTTTGTGGATTAACTCTAAGTTGGCTAATAAAGGTGGAGAGTGAAGACCGCTGAATAATGCTAAAGCTGTGGTGTCTTGATTGTACAAATTTAGATGTTTGGTTGCTCTAGGGGTGCTGCCTTTGTGGTCTAATACCTTAACCGTTACAGGATATTTGCCTAGCTTATAACCTACTTCCGATAATGCTGTGCGAAGCCCTTGTTCAATGGACTTTCCTGATGAGCGAGCATTTGTCTGGTCAGCACTAATATAAATTGAGAGTTGTTCATATGTTTGAGCATAACCATAGGTAGTGCTCAAACAGAATACTATAAGCCCCCAGATGGCGTTTTCTATTATTAGTTGCCTTACGTGTAGCATGTAATATCCATAAGATGATTTGTAGGCGGTAAGAATATAGTTAGTGTAGTTCAGCGTGGGAATATGGGCTAGAAAGGTGTATGGTGAGCTGTTGATATATAATTTGTTATGTCGTTGTTTTCATTCAAGTTTATTTTTCATGACGTTGTTGATATTGTACCTAGATGTTTAATGTTTGAGGAGATGTGAGTTTGTTGTACCTACGCGAGTCAAAGGGCTTACTCTTAATGTTGTTGGGAACAATATGTTTTTCAGCGAAAGCGGTTCTTGTAAAGCTTGCTTATGGTTACGATATTGATGCGGTAACCTTGATGACCCTAAGGATGGGGATTTCGTTACCGTTTTATATTGTGATTGGTTTTTTTGTATTACGTGCTAATCAACTGTCAAAACTAACCGGTAAAGACCACATAAAAATCATTAGTTTTGGTGTGGCGGGTTACTATTTGGCAAGTCTTTTTGATTTGATGGGCTTACAATATATTTCTGCGGGTTTTGAACGTCTCATTTTGTTTCTTTATCCGACCGTTGTATTAATGATATCGGCGTTTATTCTTAAACGTAAAATCCAAAAAATGGAGTGGGCTGCACTTATACTCGGTTATTTTGGTATTGTAATTGTGTATATTCATGATGCGCAATTTTCTGGAGAAAATATTACCCTAGGTATGTTATGGGTGTTAGGTAGTGCCGTTACCTTTGCAATCTATATTGTAGGCAGCGGGCAGATGTTTTCTAAGATTGGGTCTATGGGATTTACTGTTTATGCAATGAGTGCAGCAAGTATTGCTATTGTTTTGCACTTTTTATTAACCAGACCTTTAGAAAACCTCAATGTTGTACCCGAGTTATGGGCGATTGCGATTACCATTGCAATCGCATGCACGGTTATTCCTACATTTTTAATGGCTGAAGGTATTAAACACTTAGGTGCGCCAAAAGCGGCTTTAGTTGGTTGTGTTGGACCTGGGTTTACGGCGCTATTTGCATATTTTATATTGGGTGAAATATATACCTGGGTGCACTTTGTTGGAATGCTACTGGTATTATCAGCTGTCTTTATAGTCGGTCGAAATAAAAAGGAAAGTTAATTATGGCGATTGAGATTGAACGAAAATTTTTACTTAAAAATGATAGTTGGAAGATCGATGAACAAGGTAATGAAATTATAGGAACGGCCTTTCGTCAAGGATATTTAAAAACAGAAGGTGCTACGGTGCGTGTTCGTCTGGAAGGTGAAAGAGCAAAGTTGACGCTTAAGGGTAAAACGGTGGGTATGTCGCGGCTGGAGTATGAATATGACATTCCATTGGATGATGCGAATGAAATGCTGGATAAATTGTGTCAAAAACCACTCATTGAAAAGACCCGTTATCTACGAAAGGAAGGCGAGCTAACGTGGGAAATTGACCTATTTGAAGGTGAAAATTCGGGGTTAATGGTTGCAGAAATTGAGTTGGCAAATGAAGAGCAAACTGTACCTTTGTCCTCATGGGTTGGTGAAGAAGTTACAGGTGATGTAAGGTACTATAATAGTAATCTGGTAAACAACCCGTTTTCACGTTGGTAAGTAGATGATGCTAAGCGGTAATTTGTTAACGACAAAAAGGTGAAGCAAAGATGGAAAATCTTTTAGCAGAATATCCGGTGATTGTAGAGAGCCCTGTTATATGGGGTGATATGGATGCTTATGAACATGTTAATAATACCGTGTATTTTCGATACTTTGAATCTGCAAGGATTGCATTTTTTGATCAATTGAAGTTTAAAGATGTTAAAGATGAAACGGGAATAGGGCCAATTTTGGCATCAACACAATGTCGATTTCGAATTCCTCTAACGTACCCTGATACCGTTTCTATTGGCGCTCGTGTGAGTGATGTGCAAGGTGACAGATTCACTATGCATTATCGAGTGGTTAGTCATCAACACAAGAAAATTGCAGCAGAGGGAGAGGGGTTGCTAATTGCCTATGACTACAAAGCCTTAACAAAAGCAGCGTTGCCTGAGATTATTTTCCAGCGAATTCAAAAGTTGGGCAGTGATAAGTAGAGTGAACCTGATAACAACACAACGTGGCGTAATTGTTGTGTTGTTATCAGTAGTAAAAATGCACTGAATAAAACTATTTATTACTAAGACCTAAATTATTCCAAATACTTAAACT